>Ga0209700_107460_pt1 | contig 15436 bp, 15 predicted proteins | sample SiratroredBW_FD_187528 | JGI IMG/M metagenome (GOLD analysis project Ga0209700, IMG submission 187528) | Root nodule microbial communities of legume samples collected from California, USA - Siratro red BW (SPAdes) (version 2) | ecosystem: Host-associated > Plants > Roots > Nodule | place: USA...
CAAATGCTTCTACGGTTTCTACAAACCGTAGAACATTTTTTTTGTCTACGGTTTGTAGAAGCCGTAAGAAGTAAAAGGGATGGTGGAGGGTATAATGGGATATGAAATATTTTAAAAAGGGTTAAATGGTAAATTTGCCTAGAGTATGGAGGTGCAGGAAGATGATATGGAGGTGCAGGAAGAAGCAGTCGGTGCAGAGTTTTCTCACTAGTGATGTTCTTAGTGACTAGGGGACTGGGTTTTGGTTTAAGTGTTTTGATTTTGTATGTGGGATAAGACATTTTCGAAAATAGGAAAATGCTTATAAAAAACATTTTTTTTAGTTGGTTTTTGATTTTCGAAAAATATTTTCTGGAATTCAAAAATGACTTTCCAAAGATATGTTTCTGAATGTAAAATTGACTTTTGAAAAACATTTTTCGGAAAAGGTTTTTTCAAAAATATTTTCCTGAAAGTCATTTATAAATTCTGGAAAATGTTTTTGGAAACTACTTTTTAACCCCAAAATTTATTCTGTAAAATCAAAATCCAAAATTCATTTTTACACCTCCAATATTTATTCTAAAATATCAATTTCAAAAGCCACTTTTACATCCCTAAAGATAGTTTTGTTTTTTTTTTTTTAAATTTAATGGGGATGCAGAAATCAAATGAGGGGTGCAAGAAACAATTTCCCTTAACTAAATTACTTAAAAACCCATCACCACCACATCACATTGGACTTCTACTTTCAAGCTTCAAGGAGAAGAATGTTTGAAATAAAATACCAAGAGGCAAAACAGGTATTTCCAAAACTTATTGGGGTGCATGAAGCAAAAGCCATCATTCAATCTTCATTTGACAAATGTGACGTCCATACCCTCTTCCTGCACTTCCATAATAAATTTTAATTCCAAAACTGACCTTGTGAAAATGACCAAATTGTCCCTACTTTATTAAAGAGCACCAATCTTCTTCTCCGTCGAACACGATGTGAACAGTGAAGCAACTTTCGTTTTTTCTCAAATATGTCTTCTATAATGTTGTTTTTGAAGGTTTTGAGGATGATTGAATGGTAGGAAAAACTTTCCGACCATTATGCAGTGTTTATCGGGGGACAAGGAACGACGAAGAGGTAAGATTTTTTATTTTGGTTGATTTTTGTAATTTTTGGTAAGGCACCCGGATAAAGCCATCCTGTTCTCATTTTTTTGAAATTTGAGAACCAGACAGCTAAATTGGTGTGATACCGCTAAATGAAATGCATGTGATGTGGACTAGACTTAGTTTCTCATACTTATTAGCAAGTCAATCATCATATGAGGTGTCGGTTTGACAAGAGATTGATGACATATTAGCTTCATTCTCACAACATGTGTCGTAATGATCTCTCAACCAATTGAGGAGCACAACATTGCCAAGACCATCACGCAAAGCGACGTTCGCAGGACCATGAGGAACGCCTAATAGTTCCAACATCACAGGAACGGCTCCACTGCTGTCTAACCTATCAAACATCGAAAACTGTCCCAAAATAGGTAGGTGGAGTATACTTGACACGTCATCCAAAGTGATGGACATCTCACCAAATGACATATGAAATGTATTTGTGTCCCGATTCCATCGCTCAGCAAATCTGCACATGAGGCCCTTGTTCGCTACCTCATAACACATGTTGCATAGAGGCAACAATCCGCTATTCACAATCAATGCAAACACCTCAACACGAGGAAGACCAAAGTTGTTAACTTTTCTCTCATGAGAGACTAATTTTAGGACTCCACGATCCTAAACAAAAAACAACAAATGATATAAAAAAGTTCACATATTAAACACAAACTAAACACAACAAGTTATAACATAATCTTACCTCAGCCTCCCACAATCTCAACGCCACATGGTGATTATAACTTACCAAAAGAGACACATCAGATGGTTTTCTAGGAAAACCTACCACCTTACCAGCATCACCACCACCAATGCGAGGAGTTTCACCACCAATAGGAGGAGCATCACCACCAACAGGAGGAGCACTGGATGAGGCACCCCGATTTCCTCTATGAATTGATGTTGTAGGCCTTTTCCGGCCTTCAGGCTGGGAACCAGCTCCTCTGGTCCTCACCATAGTGCACAAAGTTAGTGTTAGTTTAAAAGAAAATTGAAAAAATGTGAACCAGATGGGGGTGTCATCCGGTTGTCATTTTTTTTTTGCAATTGACAACCAGATGGCATGCTCATCTGGTTTACAATTTTAAACAAAAGTGAACCGGATGGGGTGTCATCCGGTTGTCATTTCCAAATCAAAATGAGAACCGGATGAAACTCATCCGGTTGTCAAACTCCTAGATCGGAAAACTCTTCGTTCGTCGTCGACAACCCCCCCCCCCCCAAACACCAAATTAATTACTCTAATAAACAATACCACTCACAAATTGCTAATAAACATAAAAAATTGCTTACCTATGACTTGTTTGAAGGTTTAAGTGAAGATTTGGGAGAAAGGAATGAACCGGATGACTTGCTTCTTCCTTGCAGGCAGCTGCAGATCCAGATCCGTGGCTCTAGAGGCTGAACCAGATGTTATGGGGGTGAAGGAGTGAACCGAATGAACTCACGATGGCACTCGAAGCTTCCAATAGTGAGAACGGTGAGAATGAATCAGATGAAGGATTAGAGTAAATGAGAAAACCGGATAAAAGGGGTGAAGGGTATTTCTATCTTTGCACTTTTTACTTAAAGGCATAGTCATCTTTTACAGTGAGTATGGAGGTGAAGGAAAAGGGTAGAGGAAGAATTCGTCTATTCAAAAACATTCAATGTAGGTCCAAAACAAATTATCATCGAGTAAAATAGGCTTTTACTTCCTACACAATCGTGATATCTGATTGTACTCTCATAACTTTTTCAATCACTATTTTATTTTTCATAAAAGTGACCTCTAAATTACTTATTCTGAAAATCTTCCAGAATAAACTCAATGTCTCCAAAACATGATTTCAAAGAATTAAGTGAAGAACAGAAGTGTAGAGATAGTGTGTAGTCAACAAGGAAGGATATTGTAGTCTTTCGTTATTAGTATAGGGGTGCAGGTAGTAACCACTGAAGTGCAGGAAGATAAAGCTGCAAATAAACCGAATCAAAATGAAAACATGCGTCCTTTTTTTTGTGTTGATCACAACATTAATGAAACAAAAATTTTGGAGTGATTCTTCCTGCACCTCTATGACGACTTCCTGCACCTCCATAATTTTTCAGAATTCCAATTTTGGACATAAGTAACTAAAATGCTCTTCATTTTAAAAGAAAAACATAAAAGCACAGGACATTCGGAGGTGCTGCGTTTGGAGGTGCTACGTTCGAAGGCGCTTTGTTGGTGAGAGTGAAGACATTGATAAAGGTTTAGGGTTGTGAAATCAATGCAGAGATATTACAGAGGTGGAAGAAAACTGTTATAGGAGTTGCTGAAGAAGAAAGTTGTTGTTGGGAGGAGGAAGGAGGTTGGGAGGAGGAAGAAGGTTGCAGTTCATCGTCAACGATGCGTTCTAATTTTTTTTTTTTTCAGTTCATGGGTTCTCCAAACTGCAATGTTAATGTTTTTTGAAAGGCGTTGCGGGTTCTACAACCCATAACAAATTGTGCCGCACCTTCACTATTGCGGGTTCTACAACCCGCAATGTGTTTTAAAAAAAATAATTCAAAACACATTGCGGGTTCTACAACCTGCAATGTAAATTTTTTTTCAAAATTGCATTGTGGGTTGTAGAACCCGAAATGTAAATTTTTTTTCAAAATTGCATTGCGGGTTGTAGAACCCGCAATGTATTTTCTAAAGATTTTTACATTGCGGGTTGTAGAACCCGCAATGTAGTTTTTCAAAATTTTTTGGTTTGCGGGTTCTACAACCCGCAATGTAAAAATCTTTAGAAAATACATTGCGAGTTCTACAACCAGCAATGCAATTTTGAAATTTTTTTAAATTGCGAGTTGTACAACCCGCAATGTGTTTTAAAAATTTTTACATTGCGGGTTGTTGAACCCGCAATGTATTTTCTAAAGATTTTTACATTGCGGGTTCTACAACCCGCAATACAATTTTGAAAAAAAATTTACATTTCGCGTTCTACAACCCACAATGCAATTTTGAAAACAAATTTACATTACGGGTTGTAGAACCCGCAATGTGTTTTGAATTATTTTTTTTATTATTTATTTATTTGTTCTTTAACTTAACATTAATTGTATATTTTATTTGAGTTGGTTTTGTAATTCTTTTGAATGAATTATGTAGTCTACGATGGAAGGTGACAAATGCAATAAATTTTCTAAAGAAGTAGATAAAATATCATAAATGGAACAATCACATGATAGTGGTGTCATGGTTAACGAACATGAGTGTGGTTTTCATTTTTCAACAAATGAGGTAAATGAATTTGGTTATACTAAATTTTGTTATTGGATAAATTGTGATGCTTACTAAATTTGTGTCCCTAAAATTTGTATGAATTTTATGTTTAGGTATTTGTTACTAGAGATCATTTACTTGAATGGGTTCGAAAAATTGCTTTTTCTCTTGGATTTGTGGTTGTCATATTGAGATCTGATAAAGCAACAGGTCAACAAGGAAGGAAGACATTTGTATTATTGGGTTGTGAAAGGAGTGAAAAATATAGAAAATATAGGAATGATTTGGAGGTTACCATTACAGGGACAAGAAAGTGTGATTGCCCATTTAGATTGCGGGTTAAACCTATTTCAAATGGAGAAGGTTGGGTGTTGAAAGTCATATGTGGCTTACATAATCATAATCTTGTTGAGACATTAGTTGGACACCCTTATGTTGGAAGATTAAAACCTGGTGAGCATGCCTTGGTTGTTGACATGACAAAAAGTCTTGTGAAGCCATCCAATATATTGTTGACTTTGAAAGAGAACAATAAAGACAATGTGACCACAATCAAACAATTGTATAATGCAAGATACACATACAAGAGGTCAGTTAGAGGATCAAGAACTGAATTGCAGCAATTAATGATGTTACTGGAGCGTGACCAGTATATTCATTGGAGTAGGTGTTATCAGGATTCAGAAGTTGTGAGTGATGTCTTTTGGACACATCCTGACTCAGTTAAGTTGTTGAATGCATTTAGCATTGTCCTATTGATGGATAGTACATACAAAACCAACAAATATAGGCTTCCTTTGCTTGAAATAGTTGGTGTCACATCCACGGGTTAACTTTTTCAGCTGCTTTTGTGTTATTGTCAACAGAACGTGAAAATAACTTCATATGATCATTGCAGAGACTTAAAGGGTTGTTTTTCAGGAAAGATGTGTACCCTCAAGTGATTGTTAGTGACAGAGACCTTGCTCTGGTGAATGCAATAAGTGTTGTTTTTCCTTAAGCAACTAACATACTATGTCGGTTTCACATTAACAAAAATGTTAAAGCCAAATGTAAAATGTAGATTCTAAGGAGGCATGGGACATTGTTTTGAATGCATGGGGTGGAGTGATGGATTGTCATAACTGTGATGCATATGATGAAGTTGTGAAGGGCTTTGAATCTGTTTGTTCATCTTGGCCTTTGTTTGTTGATTATGTGAACAAAACATGGCTCATTCCCCACAAGGAGAAATTTGTTAAAGCTTGGACAGATAAGGCCATGCATTTGGGCAACACTACCTCAAATAGGTATATTAGTTAATATATTTATAATAATATGTTTCTGAACATGATTATATAAGATATTAATATTGTTTTATGTTTTTGCAGGGTTGAACAGGCTCATTGGAATATGAAACGTATATTGCAGAATAGCATGGGAGATTTGTGTACTTGTTGGGATGCAATTAACAACGTCTTGATTCTTCAGCATAATGAAATTAAAGATTCATTTGAGATGAGTATACATGTTGTTGGTCATAACTTCAATTCGACATTATACAAACATTTGGTGGGTATGGTTAGCAAGTATGCTTTATTATGGATAGCTGAAGAAGTGCAAAGAGCTAACCATGTGGGCTTCGATAGTGAGCATTGTGGTTGTGTCCTCAGATCTACCCATGGATTGCCATGTGCTTGTGTAGTAGCTAGATATCAATTTGGTGTAATACCACTTAACGAAGTTCATGTTATGTGGACTCGACTAAGCTTCTCAGACATATCATCAGGTCAGTCATCTTCTGAGTTGTCATATGAACAAGAATTTGATGCTATTGCTAAACGATTTAAAGAGGTTGATATTGGAGGAAAACTTACAATCAATAACAAACTTCGTGAAATTGCTTATCCTGACATGACATCAATGTGTCCGCCAAGAGAAAAAGTCAAAATAAAAGACTCACAAACACGTAAAGAAAAAATGCATGAGAGGTCAACAAAGCGTAATCCATCTTATTTTGAGCATATCGATAAAATTCATTCAATCGATGATAGTTGCTCTTCACAAAAGGGGTTGAGGAGAAAATCACAATTAACACTGAGTCAGAAAGTTGTTCCAATGCTTGATCAATTTCATCCGATTTGTCATCCATTTATCGAAGATGTTGTTGATGTGAAAGCAGATGGAAATTGTGGATATCGATCTATTGTTGCATTGTTGGGTATGGGTGAAGAATCATGGTCATTGGTTCGTATGGATTTGTTCAAAGAACTTTGTGCTTGGCATGATGAATATGCTGCCATTTTAGGCGGATTTGATCGAGTTGAGGAACTGAAGAATTCATTGCTACTTGAACGATCAACAATTGTAAGCACCTTTATCATTAAGTATTGTTATTTAAGTCATGTGTAATTATTAATGTAATATGTACATTTTCAACATGCAGGCTACTGTGCAGAAATGGATGACGATTCCTGACATGGGTTATGTCATTGCTAGTAGATATAATGTGGTATTAGTTTGCTTATCACTGAAGCAGAACATAACTATTTTTCCATTAAGAAGTAGACCACCGAGTTCTATCCATTCACATCGGATAATATGTATAGGACATGTGTATGGGTCACATTTTGTGCAGGTACGTATTATAATGACCAAAATAATGCCAAAAAGTTTAAGTTTAATATTTATCGTTATATTGACATAAATGTTAATTATTTTCAGGTGAAATTACGGGATGGTAGTCCTTTACCTACAGAAGACATGTTTTGGTCGAAGTATTGTTATCTAGAGGCAAGATTGTGGTCATCGTATTACGTTGGTCGTATGCAACGTTTTAGAAACATGTTACAACTTAATAACTTGAACATTAATCTTGGAGATGATTGATGATTGTAAAACCATTTGCTTACTATATTTGTTGTCTATCATCTAAAATAACATAGTAACCAATATGATAAGAAATACTAATAATAACATACCAATATCATAGTAATCGGTACAAATAGTAACATAGTTTTGGGTAGAAATGATAACATAATAAGTACTATCATCTAAAATACAAATAATAACATAGTAATATCAACTACGTCCTGCTCCTCTGCTACGACCTCCTTTCTTACGACGTGTGTACACAGTTCCCTCACGACAACCTTCTTGGGTGTACTGCAGTGCCTCTCGAGTCCCTTCATAGGCACTAGTGCCTTCTCGCACGTCGCCACAATCAATCATCCTTTGCAGAACGTTTACAATACGTCTATATAAACTCTGCAATATGAAAATAATACACATTAATAAAATTAATCATATAAAATGAATTCAATAACATTGACAAGAAAAATAACTTACTGGACTCCTTTCCTGATCCGACGGAGGGGGAGGGTCTATGTCAGCTGGACTACGAGATCGACGACGAGATGGCACACGCGGCACCTCATCCTCAGCACCAGGAGTAATAAATGGATGGGAGATACGCATAAACCAATCCATGTAGTCATCTGAGAGTGCATGTGGCTCGGATGCTGGAGTAAGACCGCTAACCAAATGATCAGCAAAATGTAACCATCTATAGTCAATGGTCTCAAAAACAGCACCGTCATGAGGCAAAACAGCTCGTACCCAAACTGTCGCAAGACACGATCTGGCATATATTTCTCACAAGTAGACCCGTAACGGATGTGCCCTCGAAATAATGATATAGTCTCAAATGGACGACCTACTCGGTGAGAATGATATGGAGTCCACACAACATCAGTATATGTCAACTAGTATAAATGAGCCCTGACCTCAAGGAAGCTCGAAACATGACGTCCGACAACATATCGAGCTGCCCGTGGAAGACTTTCATCGTATCTAGAATTCAAAGTCCTTCTTTCCATGCACGGGATGTGCTCGTAAATCCATGCCTATATTATTTTAAACAAATCAACAATGACTATTTTCAATTGACAACTTTATATAAGTTCTAAAATATAATTAAATTGAGAGTCAAATTATACCTGAACAATAGTAAGAAAGCCTCCCAACTGTCTTGTTTCACTAAGACATGTATCCCCTAACTGCTCATACATGAATGTCAGAGCAGCTGCTCCCCAAGCCCACTGTCCACACATGTCAAGGTCTCTAAACAATGCAAGATAACATACAGAAACCCAAGTTGCACTCTTATTTGCAAATATAGTACACCCTAACAGATGTAGTAAATAAGCTCTAGCAGCACACTCCCATGACCGGTCAATGCAGCACTGCTTATAAACCTCCATCAACCAAGCTAGTCTGACTTGGGCACCTTTATTTCTTCTTAACTCTTCATTTGAATTAGTCTCTGATGTTCCTAATAATTCCATCAGCATATTCTTGGCAACATTATGATTCAAAGCATCATATGTTGGGAATTGTCCCACAATAGGAAGATGCAATATAGACGACACATCGTCTAATGTGATCGTCATTTCTCCAACAGGCAGATGGAATGAGTTTGTATCTCGGTACCATCTCTCAACAAAGGCTGTAATTAAGCCTTTGTCAAGAACTTCATAGGCAATCCTGCAAAGAGGTAGCAATCTAGAATTTTCTACAATAACATAAACTTGTGGGCAAGGAATCCCAAATTTATTAAATTTTCTTCCATGGGAGACCAATCTCAGTTCTCCCCGTTCCTATACAAAACAAATAACAATATAATTCATATTCCTAATACTCATGTAACTAATTGAATTTAATCCAATCACCAACACAGTACAGGAAATTGTAAATATCTTACCTCACCAGTCCATAGTCTAAACGCAATGTGATCAGGGTAACTAACCAAAACAGAACGATCAGAAGGGCCACCTGGGAATCCCCCTGCCTCAGCAGCTTCATCACGTCTGTCTCCTCGCCTTACAAAGGCTGTCGGTCTTTCTCGACCCCCTCTAGTTCTTGCCATAGCTCTAAAACAAGGAAAAAAAAATTAAAATCCAAAGTAACCAAAAAATACAACATTTTTCAGAAAAAAAAACATGTTGCGGGTTCTATAACCCGCAATGCATTTGAATTTTCAATTGCATTGCGGGTTACAGAACCCGCAACGACGACTTTCAACTGCGAAAAATGCCCTCCACCGTCGTCGTCCGCCATTAAACTCTCAAACTTTCACTCCAATATGAAATTAAACATACAATACACCTTACCTTTACTCCAATTGATTGTATTGTTGAAAATTTGATATGTGGTGGAATCTTTGTGCTGCCCGTGGAGAGTGGATGGAGGTTGATGGAGGTAGATAGAGGATACAATGGTGGAACTTTTGTGGTGCTCAAGCTTTTCTCCAATGTAAAAGGAGAACAATGGAAAAGATTTGGAAGGTACAACGTATGGAGGTATGGAGGTGCAGGGTTGTTGGAGCGTGAAATGGGAAAAGGATGGAAGGAGATGATGAAGGTTGGAGCGTGAAATGGGAAAAGGATGGAAAGAGATGATGAAGGTATGAAAAGGGTAAAATGGGTTTTTCAAAAAAATTAAAAAGATATTTTTGTAAAATCGTTATTAGTACGGAGGTGCAGGAAGTCGTCATGGAGGTGCTCGAAGAATCACTCAAAATTTTGACAGAAATGAAAAGAAAAGCATGAGACTGCTTCCTGCACCTCCATAAAATGCATTAAAAAACTGAAATGTTCTTAAGTAAATCTACTAAATAACCTTAATATACTCAATCATCTCACTCTAGGTCTCGAAAAGTAAGTTTTGTTAAAAAACATTTTGAATTATATAATTTCAAATTTGAGAATAACTTCCTCTGATAATAATTTTCAAAATCAGAAAATAGTTCCAATCTGAAAATACCTTTAAAATTGTATAATCTAGAAATTATTTCAGAATTTTAGAAGTCAACTCCAGATTCTGAAAGATATTTTCAAGTTCTGAAAGTTATTTTTGGATAAAAATATCTTTCAAATTATATAAAAAATGACTTATTCCAAAATACAAAATTATCTTTTAAATTAACTTATTTCAGAATACAAAAATAGTCCTGAATTGAAATTTAGGAAGTGTAATCCATAATATATATTTTTTATGTGGAATTGGACTAATCTTAAAATCACCAACATATTCTAAAATAAGCTAATGTAGAATTAAAATTTCCAAGAATCCGAATTTTATAATTCAGGTGCAGATTTCAAAATCCAAATTATAAATTCAACCATGCTACTCCACTCATCAAAGGCACTTAAGTTTTTTCGATAAAGGACACTTAAGTCTTTTCAACAAAGATCTTGAAAATATAAGATTTTATAGAGGTGCAGAAAGAAGGTATGGAAATACAGGAAGAAGCAGTCGATGTCTAGGTGAGAAGAAAGAATAGTGAATAAGAAATAAAAATCATAAATAACATAAGAGAATGAAGTAAAAACATAAAGATGCTTTGGTTTAAGAAATAAAAAATAAAAAGATAGAAACATGTTAATAGAAAGGTAAAAAATAGTATGTAAAAATACTACATGAAATTCACTCTATATATCTATCCGAGTATTTCCACTTCCTCCTCCCTCTAAAACAAATCATTAGAAATTTGACTGGTGTATGTGACCTGTGTTCACACATCCAATATAAGAATTATATAGTAGTTTCTATACATATCACTTGTTTTTCCTATGTCAAGCACACTGTAATTCTCACGTATATTTCAAGAATTGCAGTTTATTTCAATTTCAAAACATCAATTCTGTCTATCAATTAGCAATCAACATTGCTACAGCCCTATATTAAATGTAAGTTCCCTAATTAAACGAGTTGCTTGCTCATAAACTCTTCGCTACCAGTATCCCTGACATATAACTCTCATTATGTGTAATAATTCGTGCACACCTAAGAGCAGTACATCACAGACAACTATGACTTCCGGATCCAGTTGATAATAATGTAGCGGAAGCAAACTCTATAGCTAATGAGAAAAAATAATCTGGGAAAATTCTCTACAAGAACTAAACTCCGGAGTCTCTTGAATGATTTCACAATTTTTAATGTAATAGTTTAGATACAAATACATTATCGGCGCATTTAAGCTAAACATCCTTTTTACTTGGAGTGTTCACCCTTGCAGCATCATGTATAAAAATTCCACTTCCCAATTTAAAAGTAAATAGTCATAAAACCTAAAACCTACCAACCCATCAACCATATAAATCTTGAGTTCCATCGAGCAAAAATTTCTCCAACCAAAAATCTCATCTACGTCTCATTCCTTCCACGACTTTTTCATGCCAATAAATTCCTTCCTTAAAAGTGCTGAGAAGCATATGGCAATCGTAAATAGGAGTTATATTTGAGTCATGCCTGTTGTTCAGTGATCATATATACCTCTAGATGAGAGTAAGCTGAAGTTTGGGACGGTTAGGCTGAGGCTCCACAACCTCCATGTGAATTTGGACTGTCTGCAAAACACTGTATGAAAGGCTACCATCCATCTTTTTTATTTTCTGCTGTTGCTCTTCCACGTACCATTCTCCATTTCCCTTTCCGGCTTTTGTCAAATATATAGGTCCTTCTATGCCATATCTGTGAACGGGTAAAAGGTCACGCAAACTGTAAATAACATAATCGCTGAAAGTAGAGATAACACATAGCTTCTTGAAGGATTAACATTATTGACATGACTATCTCCTGCTCAGATTAAATCAAAAAATTCTTTCCTCTTTTCTGTGATTCACCTTTACAACTGATATATCACAAAGGAAATTTAAAAGGAAAGCAGCAAGGCAAGAATAAGATACTTTACTTGGGAACAAACACAAAAAAACCATTGGATCTTATTTTCACTATCCTAGCCTCCGTGTCTGTAGGCCTGCATAAGCAAAGATAAATATGTTAGAATAGGCTGCAAACTGTGTATAGATAAAAATAACAGCAACAGGAAGCAAAAGTTATGTTGCATACCTTTTCCTGAAATAAATTAGAGTATGTAGCTCTACAGATGCTCGCCCTGCATACTGGGCATTCCTGTGCCGATAATTTAAATCTGAACCATATATGACACACCAAAAGAATAAGAATCATGAAGTTATTATTTGATTCCCAATGAATAAAGTTAACATAGATTAAAGTTCACCCAAGGGATTGGACACAATTGAAAACAGAAACACAAAATGATCAAGTTCTACAAAGCATGAAGGAGATTTCATACTGTCTGCAATACTACTGAGCTGGAGTCTGTCTTGAAATACAGATGGTAACTTTGATATTCCTAAAGAAGCAGCAAGTAGCCTGTGCACAATGACATCTACAACAAAAAATGTTTCATCTCACATTGTTCACAATTGACGAAGTAAACATTTAAACATTTTACCAAAATTATAGCATAACTACCTGCATATCTTCTTATAGGTGATGTGAAATGGGTATACAAAGGAGCTGCAAGACCATAATGATGATATTCTGGAGGGCTAAGATCCCCACTGCAGAAATAAACTGCCTAAAAAAATAACAAGAACTCAATTTTACTTTGTAAATTCTAAATCTGGATTCTCATTCAAATTCAATTTACCTGACTCATGCACCTAGTTGCCAGTATACGGATTAACTTATTGAAGTATGGATCATCGCCCTGAAAAAGGCATTTTGTACAAGATAAGAGTGAAACCAAGTAAGACCGTATGCTTAAGCTAGCAATGTGTGTGTAAGATAAAGAAAGTAAACTATTAAAGATACCGCTGATGGATATCCTTGTAGCATCATAGCTAATAATCATGCATGAAACATATAATTATGTTTGATGGAAAATTATTAAAAACAAGAATGATGCAAATAATTAATAAAAAAAAGGCAAGACAAAATATTTACCACAGCATGGTCAAGAGAATCAGCCAATGCTTTTGATGATGAAACATCCAAGTGCAAGCCAACTGCAGCAGCAGTCTGTAATAAGGGTTCAAGCATCTCTCTGGTTGGTGTTGGATGACGCCTAAACAAGAACCAATAAATAGTTAGTAGAGTAACAATCACACCATCTTGCCACATGAAATTGCTTTTAACAGTTTCAATCATGTCGAATCATTCAATTCACCACTTCTAATAAATAGTCTTGCATACTTAGTATTTGAATTGCATCCGAAAAGCTAGCTCAAAAAGGGAGGTTTGCCTAAATCTTAGGAAGAGTATCAACACACTCCCACTACTAAATATCTAGAGCACAGAGTATTCAGGCCTAGACATTCGAAGGCAGCCCAATGTCAAGACTGAACCATATTAGAAATGCATCATGACTGATTCAACCTCAAAAACTAGCTAAGGGGGGAGAATTACATAACTCTTACGGGGAGTTTTTTGGCCATATCACTAGCCAATATAGGATATACTGACACACCTGTTGAAAGGATAAGTGACCAAACAGGTCCCGCAAGATGGTAATGCACTGATACCATTTTTGAGAAGAGAGAAGCCAAGAAAGAATATAATGAATTCCGTGTATTTTCTATACACACGAGTATTCTTATTAATAATGAAGAAAAGATACAATAATAAGGAACAAAATCAGTATATAATAGGAAATGTTTGGTAAGATATTTCTCTATCAAATCATATCATATCTCCTTATTCATATATCTAACACTCCCTCAAGCAAAAACATTTGTATCATAAGAAATGTTTGTTACAACTTACAACTGTCATCAACACAAGACCCATTAATGACAAAGCTAGTACATATTTCTCGGACATGAGTTTCTCTTTATTAAAGTGACAATCAATCTTCAATATGCTTCATATTTTAAAATCATATCTTTAACATTCCCTCAGAAGTTAGAAGATTCATGTCATGAGTCAAGTTTCTTAAAATTGGTCAAAAGGATGGTGGCTGTCCCAGAGCAAAAATGGTCATCACACAGCAAGGTGATATCAATGGAGGCTGTCGCTGGCCAAAAACAGCTTGTCGGAAGAAAAAAAAAGAAACCAGTCAAAAAACTGCTGGTGACGAACAGTAACACCTGCTGGAAAAGCTCAAAGAAAAAGAAACTCACCTCACCAGAAAAAGTCGGCGATAAATAGTAGTTGCAAAAAAGGTTGATAATAAACAGTACTCGCCACGAAAACATCAGCAGTAAACATTACTCACCAAAATAACATTGGCATTAAACAATATTATTCACCGGAGAAATGTTGGTGGTAAACAGTAATGCTGGCCAAAAAAGAAATCATCAAAGAAGGCTTGCCAGAAAGTCAGCAATGAACAGTGGAACTGGTGTGAACAATGACGGTTGGAAAAAAAAATGGGGAACGTACAATTTCTAAAAAAATCTACACTGGTAAGCAGTGGACCCACAGGGAAAACATAGATTAGCGTTCCATCTTGTAAGGCTCTCGATACCATGTCGAAAGGATTAGTGACAAATCAGGTTGTAGAGGATGTTGATACCATTTTGAAAGGATTGATAACAAAAACACGGCACAGAGGATGGTATGCTCTAGTACCATGTTAAGAAGAGAGAAATCAAGGTAGAATATAATAGATTCTGTGTATTGTGTACGCACATGAATTTCTTATTTATAGTAAAGAAGAAATACAATAACAAGGAACAAAATCAATATCTAATAGTGAGAAACATTTTTGGTAAGATATTTTCATATCAAATCATATCTCTTTGTTTAGTATAATCAAATCATATCTCTAACAACATTCACGCCCAAGACTCAAAATCTAGCCAATATAGGTCATTTCTGGAGTACTCTTGTCTCTCTTGGGTGCAAATGCGCTGCATCAAATATTCTTGATTGGATTCATTCTGCTTTCACCCACTAACTCCACCAAATCTCTTCTAGAAATTTTTTTGGCCCTAGCCCGCCCATGCAATCAAAACTATTTATGGTTCTAAATGCGTATTGAATTTTACTTGTTATCCTCAATTAAAAAACTGAATTCCAACAATTGACATGGAAAAAAAAAGGACAAAAAACATGCAAAAATAATACGATAAAGAGTGAACCAATTAGTAGACAAATAAAGGAAGCCCCTCCCAAGAAAACACCATATCAAAAATAAAGTAAAAAAAAAAAAAAAAAAAACCTAAAAAATAAAAAAAAAGAAAAAAATAAAAAAAAAAAAAA
>Ga0209700_107461_pt1 | contig 15435 bp, 9 predicted proteins | sample SiratroredBW_FD_187528 | JGI IMG/M metagenome (GOLD analysis project Ga0209700, IMG submission 187528) | Root nodule microbial communities of legume samples collected from California, USA - Siratro red BW (SPAdes) (version 2) | ecosystem: Host-associated > Plants > Roots > Nodule | place: USA...
TATAACTCAGTCATCACACATAACACATCAATTTCATCAAACAACAACCAAAATGTTCTCACATATTTCTTTCTAACATCATTACTTAAAACAGTTCAATTAATTATACCAAATCACAATAAATAACCAAATTCAATCAGTGCTCAAGGACCAGTCAGACCTGCAAGAAAGACTTGAGCACTGATAATCATATATCTGAGTCTTTTATTCTAGGGTTCTATTTGAAAGTAAATAACTAAAATAAGTTACTAGCTTCCCTTACCTGATGAAGATCTCTACAACAATTCTCCACCCGATAAAGATGCTAATCTCAAAATCTAGGGATCTAGAAAAAGTTATCAGAACAAAACCAAATTTTAGTATAATCTTAATTAAGTTGAGAGAAATACTTTTCTCAACTGTCCCTACTAAGATTGATGACAAAAAACCTAAGGAAAACCAGAGATTAAGGGATCTATAGAGCAAATACGAACTTACTCTGTTTGAAATTCTGATCGGTTAGAAATGATTCTTAACTCCTTAGCTACTGCAGGGTATATTTAGATTTTAAAACAGATGATGTATGCATGGAAAAAAACTAAAGAGAAGGGAGAGAGATTTTTGAGAAAGCGAGAGAGAGGCACGGAGGAGAGAAAAAAAAAATGATTCTGGAGGTTCATGGGCGTCACAATATATATTTGAAAAATTTATATATAAATTCGTTAATTATATATACTAAGCAAAAAGACAAAGTATTAGTAATTTTATATGGTTTGATTTATATTATCAATGTTATAGATTTACATTGTTAAATTAGGTATAACTTTTATTTTTTTCATCATGGTATTTGTATTCTTGTAATATCTTAAAATTAGATATGATATTTATATAATTTTTTAAAATATTTTATTTAAAATAAAAAGAAAATATTTGTTAACATCTCAAATATAAATACCTAAATAACTTCTCTATACATTTTGTGGTTATATTATTCCTCTAATACCACTATTTTTTATAAAAAAACATTATGACGAGGTCAATATATTACACAGATTACATAAGACCAGTCAGGTGAAATTTATAAATGTACAACATAAGTAATCATATAAACATTCATTTAACTATTTTCATCAATTAAATATGTATCAATTTAATATTATGATATGGGATTATGAGATGATATTTTATTTTGATATCAAGTGATAACCTTGATTCTTATCGGAAGTAGTTTTTGAAGTTGCTTCCGAAATTGAGTTTTCTTTCAAACTTATATAGTTATTTTATCGGTTTCTCACCACTTCTTTATAGCTTCGTCTACATAATTGGAGTTATTCTTGAATTTAAAATCTCATCGATCTTAAATAATTCATTGAATAAAATTAACAAAAATTACAATTTCTTAATATAAATTAAAATAAAACAAGTAATTTCAGTCTAAAATAATTTTTCCTCTATATAATAATCAAGTTATATTTATTTTAATTCAATTAAATTTAAATTAACCAGTATTACTAATCAAACTCAAGTATGACCATAAATCATTAATCAATCAAAGTCATTCACATTCAAATCAAAACAGTCACAAAACTTTTAAGTTTATATAAACCTTATTTAGCCATCAATCACATTTATATGTATATTTAACCAAATGATATTTGCCAATAGAACTTCTCATTTTATCATCAACATCTACACTACTCATTTATAAATTATAATTTAATTTACACGACACCAGTTAATCTACTTATTTTATTTTAATTATTGTATTTCTCAGTAAATTATTGCGAAATTAAGAAAATTATAAAAGCCTTAACTTACTTACTGGATACATAATTTATAAATAAAATATATCACTGCATGTCCTATCTAGTAGAATCGTGATTTCAATTTCAATTTTACAAGCAACTACAATAAATCATCCATAAAAAAAAACTAAGATTCGTGAATCATTTATATGAGTAAAAACAAAAGCTTACTAAAAAACAAAAATCTAATATAATAAATTTGTGATATACTTTATTGGTTCTAATTCGTGTACTCTCATTGAAGAAACGAAAAGGACTAACATAAACAAGTTTCAAAGAAGTAAAAGATTTTAAAGTTTAAAGTATGAAATATTTTAAATAAAGTAAACAATAAATTTTGTTCGATATAACATATAAAATTTATAACTTTTAAATAATAAAATATTGATTATCTATTTAGTTTAAACTTTTCCCTTTTAATAAATAAAATATATAGGCCCTTGCAATTCTCACCCACTACCATTTATTTCAATATTTAAAGTGCTAACACTATAATTTAAACTTGGAATAGTATAGTTAATATAAAAACTGATAACTTTATTATACATAATAATTTATAATTAAAAATTAATGAAAAAATGATGCAACTTATCATGTTGATTAATGACATAGGCTAGGAGTTGAGAAATATTGGAATTTTATTCTCATAAAATGTCATAGTTATTCACCAATGATGAACTAAGTGTAACAAAAATTCAAATTAAGGATTAGTTTCGTAATCAATCATAGAAATCGAAGTTTATAAAAATATTTTGGGGTCTCCTTTAAGTCAAAGACCTTTAATAAGTTAGTTAAAAGACCTTTTATAATATTATTTTGTTCTAAACAAATTATATGTTTTTTAAGATTAAATTATATGTTTTCTAAGATTAAATTATATGTTTTGTTCTTCATTTTTTGTTATCATTTTAGTCATTATAAAACTTTTTTTACATAAAAGAAACTAAGAGGGTTCAAAGGTCATTTCATCGACTAATTTAATACTGTTCGAGGTCATTTTCTACGAACTCAATTTAAAAACTAGACTTAATATATTTTGATATAAGTTCGAAATATACTTAGAATCATCTTGATCTAATTCAACGTCATCATGTGATATTCTCTTGGAAAATATTTTTAAGCATTTACCTTAATAATACAAGTTTTTGACTTAATAGACGGTTAATGTTGTTTATAACATAAAGTTGTATCAATATTGATATATTTTGTCTTAAATATATAAAGATAAATATTTTAGCTGTAAATATAGAACTTTTTAATATTAACTATTTATAATATTAAAATCGATGTAGCCTACGAAACATTGACTTATGTTATTGTATTAGTTTCAATTGATATTGTTTTATAGTTAATAAAAAGTCTATGAAAATTTTAGTTTATAAATATTGGCGAACACATGGGTTTCTCACATATATGTATTTACATTTTTATTATATTAAAAAGATATAATTTTATTATTTTGATGATTAATTAATTAAAAATAAAAAGACTGTAATTTAAAAAAAAATATTTACACATATAATTTTATAGAATATTAAAAAATTATGTAGATATTATTTTTAAAGAAGATCAATTTATTTAGTTATTTTGAAATAAAAAGAAGTTATTCTACTATTTGTTTGATTAAATAAATACAAATTTATTTTTTATTTATTAAAAGTTAAAATTACTCAATTAAAAAAGACACTAAAAAACACTTTATATAATAATGTATATATATATATATTAATTTAATTGATGTTAACGTCTTGATCTAATAAATGGGTCTTCTAACCCAAAAAAAAATGATATCAGACAACTTAGTTACTTTTTAGATAGACTGTAACTTTTTTTTTTTTCAGACCAGCAAACTATTTTAATCTACTTTAAAAATATTTTAAAAAAATGCATAAAAAATAAAATACATATTAAAATTAAATTATATCGATAAAACTAATTTAATTATAATAATTTTAAATATCAATCGATATAAATTATAGCATATGTTTGTATTCTAAAAATATTATTATTTAAATATAATTAATATTTTATAAAACAGTCTACTCATAAATATGATAATAAGGTCAGTTAAAACCTACTTAGACGACAAACGAAATCGACTGGATCAAATGATTTAGTTCAAGTTAGAAAACAATCTCTTTTACTTAACACAATTCGTTTTATAGAGCTTTTTGAACCAACTCATCAAAATTAAGCTTGTTTGAACACTTCTACAACTATACAGAGGCTTGCATCACATAATTAAAGTGATTGAAGTTCTTACCATAGAAGAACACAATAAATAAATAAAAAATACAATTTCATCCATGAAGAAATTTGGGGAAAGATATAATTTAAGACATAGAAACGCATTAAAACTTTTACACTAAATAAAAAAATATTTTAAGACTTTTTTTAAAGATGTTTTTAAAGGTAAAAACAGTAATATACTTCTCTTAAAAATATGGTTTATGAGAGCAATATACTTCAATTTATTATTTTACGCAGTATATTTACAAGTTAAAATACACTAAAAAAATTACTTTTTGCCATCGTATCGACTCCTCTGGAAGAAAAATAAGTTAAGTATATTAATAAACTACCAGCAACTTACGACATCAATGGTACTTTTCTAAAATGCAAATATGCATTTTATAAATAACAAATATTTGATAAAAATAGATTTAATTACACTTTTACATTTAAATAACAAATAATTTATAATTTAACGATTTTAATCCTTCAAATTTGATTTCCAAAATTGAAATTTCAAATATCAGAAATATTTTTATTCTGTGATAATGTGAAATTGTTTTATATTTTCTAAATTTTAGTTATTTATAGAAAAGGTTAAAGTTATAATTTAGTCGCAGTATTATCAATTTTGTCCTTCTACATAAAAACTTGTTAAATTAATTCTTACATTCAATGTTACCGATTTTGGTCTATGCTAATTCCTTATATATATATATATCTTGAGTAATAATTTTAGTTTAATATTTTTTTTAAAGTACAAAAAAATTTAGAGCCCACCGCATACATAAAAATTAACATTTACAAATATATAGACCAGTTTAACAATTCTTATGTATTAAAAAAATTGAGAATCCACGACTTATATAAAAATTTATGTTTAATCAATAAAAAAATTTTCTAATTGTCATCCCCTCCAACCTTCCCCTCCCTTAAACTCCTTAATACGCTCTCATCCCCGATAACATCCCACAATCCTTAAACTCAAACACCCCAGATCCAACAGATAAAGAAAAATCAGCCATCAGATAACCTCAATCTCCTTGCACCAAAGTCTATTTCTCTCTATATTCACGCCATCTGAGAAAAAAAAAAAACATGAATATCTCAGTTACATATCAAAACTCCGACAATTCAACCACCAATCCTCAAGTTCTATGTTAATGAAACCTCAAGCATGCAAGTGAATGCTCAAGGAAAAACATTAAAGAAATACAAACATTAAAAGGCAAAAACAATTAGAACTGAAGGAATAGTTTGCCACCAGCAATCCACCGTAGTTGTCCATAACAATCCCTTTCTCTCAATTCTCCTACTCCCCCCATCTTTCTCTTCCTCACCCTAGCCAAATCCAAAAAGAAAAAGTAATACATTACATAAGAGACAGATGCGTGTAAGAGTGAAAGTTGAGATGTGAGTATTGTGAAGCAGACTGTGCTTAACATTCCAAAAGTTATATAACATCATGTCAATAAAAATGTTCTGTCAAGGCTGGGCATAATTAAGCCATTTTTCTTCTCTTTGCTACGCTAATAATAACTTCATCATCAGAATCAGTGTCATCGTCATCTTCAGAGCTTAGAGCCTTAGACTTCCTCTTGTTGGACTGCTTTGAAGTGGAGTTCGTTGTATTCTTTTTAAGAGAAGACAAAGTGGAAGTTGGGGTTTTCTTCTTAACTGTCACAGACTTAGTGCTACTCTTCACAGCTGATACCACCTTAACAGGAGAAGACAGCTTCTGCGGACATTTCTTTTGCTTCTTCTCAAATACTTTTCTCGCAACTTCCTTAGGAAGCAACCCCGATTCCATCAGCCTGCAATTACATGCAGTCATGGTCATGATAAATGAACAGTCTTCTATTCTTTATAAACTATGGAAGGTATGTTTTATTGCTTAAAGATAACTGCAAATAACACAGATTCTCTTGCTTAAAAAATGACTGCATTTTGATACATGCTTAGTGTAAACTTTCAATAGTATGTGTCACTTGTTGCTTAAGGTTTGTCACTACATGCTGAGGAGTGTTTTCATGAGTGACACCAAGGTTCAGTAAATAACTGACGAATCAGAAAATAATTCATGACAAAACTTAGAAAAAAATAAAAACTAACACAAATAATTTAAGTCAAGAAAAGATTAAAAAATCGTCATAACATAAACAACTTTCAAAAGAAAAAACATAAACATGGGAAGTGAGGAACTACACTGCCAAAACTATTTAACTATAAATAAAAAACTTATGCCAGATCTACCACTTAAATCACTCTGATGCAAAATGTACTAATGTTGGCAACTGGTAGGTGCTACATACCCTAGGGATACGTTTACAAATTGTTATGACTGGGAATACATACCCTAGGGATATAAGAGGGGGACTCAATTGAGCCAACATATGCTAATTTTACCCCGTCATTCTTATTTTTGTTTTCAAGTTGAGAATCAGAGCTTGTCCATCTCAATCATCCTTTGAGAGGGATGAAAAACTGGTCAATCTCAAGGTGTAATGAAAGACAGGGGGGCCTCCAGAACTGCCTTTAAAATGGTTTCTCCTTTGCCCAAACAATTTGATATTTTACCAAAACTCACTCAAGGTGTTATGAAAGCTGGGAAATTACTATTGAGCCAAATGCTCGCCTCAGCTCTTAACAAAATTGGTTTCATTCAATCGCGTTCAAGGTTACACATGAAACAGTATTCCACCACCCAGAAAAAGTCCACTTCAATGGCAAAGACATTTAGCCAGATATTATATCCTTATCAAATGAAAACAATCCATAGGGCATTTAGCTAACCGAGACCCTAAACAGTTCATTATTCTAAGCTTTTGAAAATTTGCTTTATATTCAGTTACATGTGCTATTTTTAGCTAAAAGCATGGTAACTGTTATTTAATCGCTACACTCATTATTAGCTCAAAAGCATAACTAGTCAATTCAGAGTGAGTGCTTCACAGGCTCTTTTGGTGCTATTTCAGCTAAATTATACTCCACAAATATTGTTACAAGGGGTTAAAATTTTGTAAAAACTAAGTCCAACGGAGGCAGAAAACAGTAACAAAGCAACACAGCCTTCTTTGATAAATCACAATCTAGTTCCTTCTTTCCTTCATTCTCCAAAGTAAAGTTCTAGATGAAAAAAAAAAAAAAAAAAAAAAAAAACTCACCAGATTTGTGACATTTCGCTGTGGGGAATTTGTGCGTATAAACTCTCATAGAAAATCCGAAGAGGGTCTTTCTGGAAATAGGAAAAATTACAAACCTGTTACTCAAGTCAAAACTTTAAAATACCCTAAACAAAAACAAGAGCCAAAGAGAAGCATTCGCATACCTCCTCAGGTGGATCACGTTTCTGGCCAGGTAAATCATAAACCTTTTTCTCTCTCTTCTTCTTCTCCTCCTCCTTTACTTTCTCCTTTATCTTCTTCTTTTTATTCACTTCCTACAATTTTAAACCCAACCAAATGAAGTAGAAACACAGTTTACTCCATATCATACAATGAACCATTGAAAACAAGTAAAATAACAAAAATGAAAAAGCAGAACTAAAAAAAACCTTGGAGTTGGAGGTTCTTCTGGCGAGGGGAATGTCGTCGTTGATTTCTTTCTTGACTTTAAGTTCCTTCTTGACGGTTACAGTTTTAGGTTCCTTCTTCACGGAATCGGCCTCTTCTTTCTTAACTTTCGCGACCTTTTTGGGAACGGAACTCTTGCTGTTGGACGACTCCTCCTTCTTCACCGGCTTGGAATCTTCCGAGGCCATTTCTCCGGAAAATCAATTTCAATCTACAATAACGGGAAAATTCACATTGGGGTTGTGAATTCCAAAACTGTATGTTTTAGACAGACAAATTGGGCCGGGCCTCGAACAAGGCCCAATAATTTTAAAATATGGCTTTTACTTCCTGCATCCCCTTTGAACCTACTCGACAATATTCTAATTGACTATTTTACTCTTTTTAAAGTGATTCTGAATTATTTGTTCTATTTTTTTTTAAATACTCCCTCTGAAATTCATGAAATACGTTATGAAACATATTTTTAAAATAGGATAAGATATTTGGAATAATATTTTTAAAATAAAAATAAATATAAAGAACAGTGAAAAGTAGAAGTAATATTGATTGATACTTTTGTAATGTTCAATTTGCGAATCTCTTACACGTTCATTTACAAAGTTTGATAAATATATGCTTTTAATTATCAAATCAAATCAATATAAAAAAAATTGTGTCCAAATGTAATCATATGTAAATTTTAAAATAATAGCAGCATATTTTACAAGTAAAAAAATGTTAACAAAATGGTATAAAATTGTTTTATGCGTTAAAAAGGCACTCTTATTAAATCAAGTAAATAACTTTTTATTATTAAAAGAAGTCCAGGTTAAAATGGTTAATGATACTTTAAATTTGTGATATTTTGGAGAGTGAAATCTTACAAAAGAAATTCACAAAATAATGTTTTGACGAGAAGTTGAAGCATTCTTAGCCCAGACGTGAGAATTTGTCCTTCCGTAAAAAAGCTGTGGGTGGAAAAGCAACGAAGAATATATTCACCAGTTCTCCATTGAACAAAGGCCGCGCGTGGCTTTTCCTTTGGTATCAATCCCAAAGAGAAGGTGGTGTGGTTGGAGATATAATCCAGCGTAGAATTTATGCTAAAGCGAACACACAAATACAAAAAAATCTGTAGCATTATATTAAATATACTTCTGTTTGGTTTTCTCCTACGTTATAAATAAGAGCCACTGCACTATGTTGTCATAAGAAATAAAGTGAGAGAAATTCAAATGGCGTGGTTGTGGAAGGAGAGAAGGGGTCCAGCATGGAAGCAAGGGTGGACAACGAACACTTTGTGCTCTCTTTCTGCGCCGCCTTTGCAACTCCTCACCATAGTTGCCATAGTCATGTTTTTGTTGTTTGTTCCGTCTTACGTTAACTTCAAGTCCACCGTGCAAACAGCCAACCTCGCCTTCCACGTGTTCCTCTTGCTGTTGCCCCTTTTCTTGATTTTCGTTGCCTACGCCATCTCCAAACATGGATCGCGCCTTGTGCTTCCGGCGCCGCCACCATTCTTTGGTGGCATACGAGTGAGAACAGAAGGTGGCTTTCCCTGGGGCGTGGCGGCGCTGGTGGTGTTGCTTTTTGTCTTGGCCTCTTACCTCTCCAATTTCAGGTCCATGTGGTCACCACTCGTTTGGAGACCCTATTAGCATGCTACAACCATCATATGTAAGTCATCACCCATTTTTGTGTATCAGATCATAATATATTTAAAAATATATATATTTAATTTTCTTAATTTGGATAGCTTTAAGTCTGAAATTTTACATGAAAATATCAAATTAAAAGGAAGGGAATTCTAATTATATTTTTATTTTTTTATAAATAAAAATTGTCTATACCTCAGTCACTCTGATTCACGACATCTTGTTTAGTAATGAAGCAACGGTGTCTAAGATTTTCAGATTCCACACACATTATTAATTTCGAAAGTAAAAGAATACTGTTATTGAAATGAAGTGGGTGAGGAAATTATTATACATAATGGTTCGTACAATCAGAATCTCTAAAATTAATGTTTAGAGTTAAATTCATCCCACTCTTAATTTCAACGAATCAAATAAATGATTTGTACTGTTCTGTCTCTCTCACACATATGTATGTGTTTTCTTTTTCTAAAATCTGCATCTACAATTATAATTAAAATTTGGTTTTTTCATTGAATAAGACCAACAAGATTTGTGGGTTTGGTTACGTTTTGTTTTATAAATCTTCCAGTTTTAAGTAAGTTGATGTTCTTAAGAATTTATTATACTGCTGAGAATAGACTTCTTTTATTCTCATTGCATTTTTTTCAGGGAGCGTTTGGCAAAAGATATTTTTATTATTTTCAGATTTTGAAATTAGAGAACTATGTTTTCAATATTCAATTTATCTTTTAAAAATAATATTTACATGAAACCATTTTTTTGGAATAGTTTTTTCCAACCTCTCCGAAAAAAAAAATATGATAACGAGAGATGAGGATAAACATTCTTGGATTGAAATAAATTATTAATAAAGAAATACTGTTATTTCTATTAAACAATTTAATAGGATAAAAATAAATATTTTAATAAAAGTAAAAAAGTAATATTTAATTTCTAAAAATTTATATAAACATTCCCAATAATATTTAAATAACCAATCAAAATTTAATGATGTATAAGAAAAAATATAATATTGGTTTTATCAATTTAAAAATATTTCTCTAGCATAAAAAAAAAAGTCTTCCAATGTATTAATATATGTATCTTCTTGCGTCCAAGCAACGCTTTAGACTCAGGTGATCTATCGTTCTATAGTTAAAAAGATAATATAACGAATAAATTTTTTTAAATTAATTTTATAGGTTTCAATTTCCTTCTTTATCCTATTTTTTTCGTTGTTTACACCACTGATTATTAAAAAAAAAATCTTTCTATCCATATTAAACCAGCATTTATTCTTTTGACAGTGATCAATCATTCAAATATTATTTGTGTAATTAACGGAAGTTGACTTTTATTTTAATTTTATCTTTGTGTTCTGTCTTTAAATATTATATCTAAAAAATTCCCACAAAACTGGTAAAATATTTTTACACCATTTGCATTAATGGGCCATTACCAAATTCGTGAGTGGGCCGTGTCGTGTACGCACCCACCCACCTTCATAAATGAAAAACGGAGGGAGATGAAGTGGGAAGAAGAGTGGTTGAGCAACCCACCCGTCGCATATATAAGTAATAGACCAACACTTCCAAAACAATGTCACACGTGTCGTTCTAAATCATCGTCAAGTGATAACGCAGATTACATACATTGGATTGCATTTTTAGCTTCTTTCGGAACAAGTAAGAAAACAAAAGACCAGACAAAGTTAACAAATTATCTGTTGGGAAAAGAAAGAAAAGAAAAAGAAGAAGAATGAAGGGAAGCAAGAGGCCGATCCACGCCGTGACGACATGGTTTCGGCGGCAACCGCCCAAGATGAAGGCCTTTCTTGCGGTGCTATTCGGGCTGGCCGCCTTGCTCTTCCTCAGAATGGTCGTTCATGACCACGACAGTCTTTTCGTTGCCGCCGAGTTTGTCCATGCGTTGGGAATCTCCGTCCTCATTTACAAACTCACCAAGGAAAGAACCTGTGCCGGTACAAATCCCTTCATTTTCATTGCAATCTTACCTTCATCGCCTTTTTTTCCCCAAAAAGTAAAAATTACCGTTGACATTTCAGGGTAGGGTTGTGTTAAATTGGACCTTTGAGTTTATGTGATTTTTGCGGTGTTTTTTCGACCCTGTTATGGTTTTAGCGGAAATTAATATTGCATGTTTTTTGTTTGCATGTGACGGGGGACTTTAAATCATCGCAGGGCTTTCGCTGAAATCGCAGGAGCTGACGGCAATATTCCTAGGCGTAAGACTTTACTGCAGTTTTGTGATGGAATATGATATACACACCTTACTCGATATGGCGACATTGGTAACGACCATTTGGGTTATTTATATGATACGCTTCAAACTCAATTCTAGCTATATGGATGATAAGGATAACCTTGCAATATACTATGTGGTAAGTCATCTATGTTTTCTGTATAGACCAGAGTATGTTTCTTTTTGTAAGTGAACAATATACTGTGCGCTTCTTTTGTTTTCAGTTGGCAATGTTGCTTTTGTTAAGCATCTCACAAAATCTCGTATGTAGTTTTTATCAACCGGCTAATGCCTGAAGAACACTTGCCTAAGAAACTTTTTTTGTTCTGTTAGGCGTTAAATACAAAGACTGCAGTTGGTCAAATTTGAGGTTTCTTCTGCAAAAATTCGGAATAGGGCTGTGTTGAAAACAGTTTAGGAGCTTCTCAAATTTATAAAATTATTATATTATGTTATCTTTATGTTTATTTTAGATGGATTTCCCTTTTTCCTACTCCTTAAAAGGAGTATGGTTTTCAAGAAAAAGGGGGAAGGGAAGGAGGTTGTTTGAATGTGTTCTGTGATTCCTTCTAGCTTGTTTGGCTGGATTACCTGTTTGGAAACAGAGGTGCTAATGTCTGACTTTGAAGAAGGTGATATATGACATGTGCTTAGTTCAATTTTTTGATTTTAAAATCTTCATTGATGAATCACATTTTGAAATTTCAAAATGGCTTCAAGGCAGCGGAGTTTTCACTTTTTCATTTGTTATTATTTTTATGAGTTTTCTGTTTATCTTGAATGGAATTGTCTTAGTTTTAAACACAAGTAGCCAACTTTATCTCTCAATGAAAGTATTTTTGTCATAGCAACTAGGATATTATATCTTTTATAACTAAGATATTTTATCTTCTATGTGACCAAAATGAATGGATGATTCAATTTCTCTGCCTTTGAGTATTGGGTGTTCTAATTTTCTTTTATCAAAATGTAGGTGATACCTTGTGCTGTGCTGTCCTTGTTTATTCATCCAACAACCCGGCATCATACAGTTAATAGGATTCTGTGGGCATTTTGTGTTTATCTTGAAGCTGTTTCTGTTCTCCCTCAGCTGCGGGTTATGCAGAACGCTAAGGTCTCAAAGATATACTTTTATGCCTATGCCTTTTCTTTATTATCTTTTAATTGTTTGGAATGGTGATGATGATGTTGTAATTGTTTCCTTTGCCAGTTAGCCTTGCTAAATAGAGTGATCACTCAATTTTGCATGTTAGTCTTTCTAAATAACGTTGGATCTAATTCTTAAATTCAACTCTCAGATCGTTGAACCATTCACCGCACACTATGTTTTTGCCCTGGGAGTTGCAAGGTTCTTGAGTTGTGCACATTGGGTTCTCCAGGTTTGTCAAATTTTGAACTCCTCCAAGTTTTTTTTATCACCTAGTTCTTGAAATACATGTACGGATGTATCCTAATATCCTGTAGATACGTGGTTTGGAATTATGCATACTTTAGTTGAAGTATTTCCTTGAATGTTTCTGTATGACATTCCTACTTTGAACTAATTTACCCACACGACAGTAATGTTCTGATGGTTTCTAAGGGGAGTTGTTGCATAAGAATTTTGGCATCGAGACCTTTGGTTTGCCTGTTAGATCTTTTGACCTTCTCAACCTTTAATATCCAATGACAGATAGGCCAACGATATAGTTTAGCCCCGTTTTGGTTACCTTTTTACCTTGCGTGTGCTTTTCGGTTGTAAAACTCTAAAGGACAAGAATGTTAAGCTCTATCATGTTCATAATAGGTGACTATAAACAAGTTACATGAATGAGTTTTTAAAAAAATTGAAGTGAATAAATGACCGTTAACTCATGCAAGAAATTTGATTCATTTACCTCCTTGATTTATTTTTTTTCTTCTTTTCCTGTGAGTACTTGTTAAGTTTATTGAAACTGATTGTATGATCGATGGAATGGCTGCTTTGTCTTCCTCAGGTATTGGATACTCGTGGACGTCTACTAACTGCATTGGGTTATGGATTGTGGCCTTCATTGGTTCTTCTATCAGAAATTGTTCAGACTTTCATCCTGGCAGATTTTTGCTACTACTACGTCAAGAGGTGGATAGTAAAATTCAAAGAATATGCTATGTCTTAATATGCTCTTGTCAACTTTCTAACTCTCTTTTCATCCTTCCTTGGCTTCAGTCTTGTTGGGGGACAACTTGTTGTTCGACTTCCTTCAGGAGTGGTGTAACTTTGACATTCCTTCAGATCCCTCAAGTTGAACAATCCTTTAGCTTGTAGCACTCAGAAAGTCAGAATAGCTGTAGCAGCTAGAGGAGTTTGATATGTTATGTATCCGCGTCACTGAGTGAACTTCAGTTGAGAATGTACTATACATGTAACTTACTGAAATTTTAATTCATCTTTTGTTTTGATCAGTTCTTCAGGTTGCTATATTAATTAGTAGTTAACAGATATCAAAATATCAAATATATTAAATGTTGGTTTAGATAGGAGCAAATGGCAATTGGTGTTAAGAGAATTTAACTGTAACGAGCAAATGGCTAGATGGATTTGGTGTTAAGAAAATTTTGTAGTTTTTGTACAAAAGCATAGTAATTTTGTGCATGATCAAGTGGGAAAAGGAAAAGAAGGAAGGTGTCACTTTGTCTCTCCTCTAACTTAGAAATAATAATGATAACAAGAAAGGAAATGTAGAGAACTTTAACACCCCTAGCTTCTAGGAGAGGTACGGTGATGAACGGAATGAAGGAAAAACCAAATGAAAAAAAAAAAAGAAGGTGAAGGAAGATTCTTAGTTGGTAGATCACATTACTCAAAATTCATGCTTATAGGTAGTAGGCTTTGGCGAGTTTAACTTTTAGACTAAATAGCTTGTTGAGATGGTGAAAGGAGTAGAAAAGTGGTTGAAGGAGGAAATTATAGGTTTTAATGGTAACGGTGGACAACTTTCTTTATCTTTCTTATTTTAATATAACTTAAATATGTTCACTATATAATTCGGTACTTTGTTTTTCAATCCTTATAAAATTAATTCAACTATTTTGATCCCTAAAATTTAGTTAGGCATTTGCGTTTTAATTCACAAAACATGAGTTTTTTTATTAAAAAAATAATTTTACTTTGAATGTGAAAAATAAATTTCTGTTTGATTTCTACCTCTGTATATCTGGTGAATTATACACTTATTCTACCTCACTGTTTGGTGAATATAATTGAGTCGCGTAGATACAGCCTATTTTACCACTTATAAATGGTGAAAAGTTCATAAAAAATACAAAAATGAAAACAATAGAAAAATTTATCACTTATAGAAAGAGATAAAGTTTATAAAAAGGATATAGAGATTAAAAAGAGAGGTGATGAGAAAAACTTTGTTGATGGTCATTTTTCACTTATGAAAAATCTGTCGAGATTAAATGAAACTAAAATATTCATGATTTCTAACAAATATTAGTCAATAATAAAAAAATATTAAAAAAATAGTCTTAGATAGAGGGTTGTTTGTATTTCATTTAAAATATATAATTTAGAATAAGTACTGTATGTTTTATCAATAAGAAATTTTTATTATTTTCTATTTTTTTCTTTGAATAAGTATCTTTTTTAAAATAAAAATATATTTTTCCAATATTATTATTGTTTCAATCACTTATATTACTTCAGTCTTTTTACTGCCATCATCCGACAATAATGACGAGGTAATAAAGGAGACTGATAACATGAGATATTTTTAATAATTCAATATAATTCTGAGATGTCTTAAATTTAAATTAATTATCACCTTATTTATTATTTTTAATTTTTTTATTTGTTCTTTTAAATTTTTTATTTATTCCTTTATAATTAATAGAGTGTTGGAATTATACTCAATGTACCATCTAAAGATGAGTTCATCCTGCTCCTGCGACTAGTAGAATGTTTTTTCCCAACAATCTATTTTTTTTTTTTTTTTTTGC
>Ga0209700_107462_pt1 | contig 15434 bp, 9 predicted proteins | sample SiratroredBW_FD_187528 | JGI IMG/M metagenome (GOLD analysis project Ga0209700, IMG submission 187528) | Root nodule microbial communities of legume samples collected from California, USA - Siratro red BW (SPAdes) (version 2) | ecosystem: Host-associated > Plants > Roots > Nodule | place: USA...
AAAACGAACGGTATTTTTTTTTTTTTTTTGAGAAATTTAGATAATAACCATATTTTCTAAGCTTTTTCGTAAATCATAATAAATGAGAGAACTGTTAATAGCACACTTTTTATATGTTTCTCCTAACACATTCATTATTATTAAAATATAAAATCAAAAGAAAAACTCATTTAATAAATTGCAGAGACCTGCAAAATTTATAATTTTTAATAAATTTTCTACATATTATTTTAATAAATTATTTACATTTCTATCTTAACAAATTCACTCCTAACAAATAATTTACCTAACATTGAGAATGAAAAATTTCATGTAGTAAACCTGAAGTCCCACATCGAGTTTTCCAAAAGTTAGAGTTTAGTGGCTTACGATACTGTGCACAGACAAACGAAAACAGTTATCAAACACAAAGCAGGATGAACTTTTATACAAACATGGAACTCAAAATTAAGAATTTGAAAACAGATCTAACATCAATAACAGAAACAGAGAAAAGAGTAAGCAAAGTAGCATAAAGGAGATTGCAAAAACTCAAAATTAAGAATTTGAAAACAGATCTAACATCAATAACAGAAACAGAGAAAAGAGTAAGCAAAGTAGCATAAAGGAGATTGCAAAAAGCAAACTAGAGGAAAGGGAAGAAGCATCAGAAATCATAGGAATGGGCGGAATTGGGAAGAAAATGTACATCCAATCACTTGAGTTTTCATTGCTTCCCAATCAGCCCATTCCCACAAATTCTGATTGCTTCAATCTCCCATTCCCAGCTCTTTGTTCATTTTATCTTACAACTCATTCACCACTTAGTCCAACTCCTTTATATAACAAGCCTCATCCCTAGGTCACCTTCTTCAAAACACCACTTTACCTAAAGTTAAAGGTTTAAAGCTTCGAGATTCCCTCAACACAAATGTATGGTTGGTATAAAGCATCTAGGTGAGAGTGGGGTTGCAAAATTAGTGACCTCAGACTTACTATCAAACATATAGTGTGCATTTTTTCATATATATTCTTGTCTAGAGGATTTCTTTTAAAAAGTAATTCTCAAGCGTGGAATGAAGTGATTATTTGCAAATATCTACTGCTGTTATTGTTATATAATGAAAAGTTGAGGAATTTGTTCAGGGAAAGTGAAGAATCTGAATGGAAATCACTTTACTAGGGAACCAATTGGGATACTTGCCTTTGCAATCCGTTTTAAAGAACGGATTCCAAATTTCTCCCACTTTATCCATAAAGTGATTCTTTCTTTTTGCTCTCTTCCTTTTTACTTTTTATTTTTCTTTTCCATGTTATTTTAGCCTGTCCAAATGTACCTATCTTCTCCACTTTTTTTAGTGCATCATAATTTTGATTTTGATAGAAATCATGGAACTGTTTTTAAACCCTTGAACGTGAACAAGATGTATGGTTAAATTAATTAGAACTACATTTCTCACCAGCATATATGCTTTTAACTAAAAAGTTTGGTAATTAATCAATTTTCTAAATTCTAAACAGGTAAGATTCTACCACAAATGTTCGCTTTGTAATTGGGCTGCATAAAACGCAGCAAGTAATGCAAAGTTCATCAGCAATAATCAATTTCACACTCAAACACAGAATTTCTTTGCTGACAACTTTCATCAACTTGTATAATCCATGCCATGCATCTCCAAAATTCAAGAATGAGCCAGTTAAAATATCGCTAGTCGTAATTTCGTGCATGATAATTACTAAAGTGCTCTCAGATGAAGTGAACTATGCAAATAGTGTCAGCTATAACCAATTTTGAAATTAAATTTTGATGTAACACCATTCCAAAAGGGTCATTGATGGTTTCAGCAGATAATATATAGGATGTTCATACACGAAGATGTCCAAGTATTTTGATAAGGTAATGTTTTCCAAAAACAGAAAAAGGATGGAGGAATTATTTGATAATAATTAATAATGTAAATTGTTGCTCTAGTTCTGCAAGAGAAGACATAGTTTTGAAGCACAGCATGAATTCATTCCTCACCCCTGTGGTTCATCCTTAAGTTCACTGCATTATGACAAGACATTGATCTTAATAACTTTGATTTCAACATGTGAAAGAAGGAAAATAAAAGGGTATTTTGCATTGGTGTAAAATGTGTATGAAACACTATGTTCATGATATAGTACTAACAATGTCCCTCTTACCTTGGGATGAAAATTGTAAGGCAATTGATCTGAAGGCCTAACAAAGGGAGGCTGCATCATGTTGTTGGGTTGAGGAATCAGCTGGTTTCCTGCCCCCAAACCCTATGAAGAAAACAAAAGGAAATTCCATTAATTTAACTAAGCAAATTAACATATTCACAAGTCAGAATAGCAATTTTCTGAGATTGATTTGAATTTAATAGATGGCAGAAAGTTATGCCACATATATAAAATTAAATCCAATTTACTTCATACTTACTCTGCCCATATTCATCACATTCCTAGGATTTCCCATAAAACCAGCTTGGTCAGGCAGGGCAGCTTGGCTTGAACGCCTTCCTTCTGCAATGTTTCCAGCAGCATGCTCTTCCTGCTACAACAAGTATACCTCAATTATAAATTTTCTAAAACTGAATAAAATAACCTATTTACTTGTTTACCTCAGAATAATCTTTTTGTATAGTAGTGCTAAATAATAACTTAAAAACTCCATTATATACTAAATATTTACTTTTCTAAACAAAAGATGGTGAACTAAGGAAGTCACTGAATGAATAGAAATGGAAAGTGCAAACAGGAAATGGAAGATGAAGAAAAGAATGGAGATACCTCAGCACCATAAGCACAGAAATTTTGGAGGTTATCTGGGACAATATCAGTGAGGAAATGCATGGCATCATTTTGCATAATAACCTTTGCAACGTCACATGGCTGCACAGTACTCTTGTTGCTCTCTTCAGCACGCATCCATGCACGAAAAGTCAGCTCCTGGATGAAAATCTCACATGCTTTTGACATCAGCATGGGAGTTTCAGCACTCACCATCTGCTTCCCACACAAACATTCCATCATCAGTTGTTGCTTACACATGTTGTCTCAATCACATAATGTAATCACAACAACATTGTTTGAAAAGAGTAACAATTATAAACACTTGACTTTTATATTGATCAATAATGGATATCAATTATAAACTACTAAACAGAGAATGTGGTAGAATCAGAACTATAAAACCTGCACATCTGCGTCTGTTTTCATGATCCTTCTGATTCTAGCTAGCGGCAACTTGTGCTGACTCTTAAATCCTGCCAATTACATTGTAGCAAAATACGTATACCATTAAATCAAGCGGTTAATTGAAATGTACATTTGAATACAATGGAACAAAGAAACATAGTGTATTGTTTTTAATATATTATTATTAGTTTATCACTTTACATATATAATATCACAGTTTAGAAAAATGTTATTAAAAACCTTCAGCAGCTTGAATATCCAACAACTGCTTATCCCAGAAGCATCGGAGTTTCCCCTCCTGCTCTCACATGAAAAAAATATATATATAGTAAATAGTATGCACATTTTAAATTAATTTATCATAATAAATTCTATTTAACTTCAAAACAAATAAGTGTGGTGATTGAAGTAGAAAGGGAATCACTTTACCTGTATGTTTTCTGGATAATATTGAGGCATTGGATATGGGGGCATTGCCATGGAATTTGATAACACATTTGTTGAAGCTGAATTGTTGAAATCCATTGGTACATTGAAAGTGTTTCTCCGCTAAATTTGTCAAGAAAAAAAAAATGTTATTTTCTAACAAAATAAACAAATGTGGTTGAAACAAAGTAATTGGAGTTTACACTAAATCACTTTACCTCTCTATCTTTTTCTTGATGATAATGCAGTATAGGACAAGACATCAACATAGAATTTGACACCAGATTTGATGAAATTGATTTACCACGGAAATCCATTGGTTGATTGCAGTTTCTTCCCTGCATTATCAAGAGACAATTCTTTGCATGAACACATTTTTCTCATTAAAAAAAAAATACACAGAAATCAATTATTTTTAAACATTTCATCAACATTTAAGATTTTTTTTCTGTCTATTCTTATCACTTCATAACACTTATAAAATTTATATGCGTTTTCTATCTTTAAGTATCATCTATGTATTATTTAATATTTTAAGGTGTTAGAGTAGCATTTTCTTTTGAAAAACCAACATTTAATGAATTGTCTATTTTTCTAAAAACAAAATTTAGGTTGACGCGTCTTGAATATATGGTATGTGCAAATTTTCCACCCCACAAAATATTCTAAAACAACAAAACAAAAAACTTTAAAGATTAAGGCCACGAAAACATAGTAAAAACCAAGTCAAAATTGAATCCTATGAACAACGCAAAAATTAATTGGGGTTTAGCAGAAATCACTTTACCTGTCTATCTTCTTCATTATATTGAGGCATTGAATAAAAGGGGTTTGACATGAGATTTGATACCATATTCGATGAAGCTGAATTATTATTGAAATCCAATGGTAGAACGAAATTGCTTGCCTGCAAAATTTGTTAAAATAATTCATTTTCTTTTTTGGGAAAATCAAATGATTGACTAAAACATGTAAATGAAGTTTAAATGGAATCACTTCACCTCTTTATGTTCTTGAGTATACTCCAACCTATGATAAGAGGGAATTGGTACAGAATTTGTTACCAAATTTGATGGAACCAAATTGCTGCTGCTGCTGCTTCTCTGCTTAATTTGTGATCAATAAAAGTGATTTTTTAGGGAATAAGTACGTGTTTGGAACAAGTAAATTGAGTATGAATGGAAAAGCACTTAACCTCTGTGTCTTGACGAAATTGAGGCATCACGTAAGGGGACTTGGACATGGAATTTGTGAGCAAATTTGATGGAACTGAATTGTTATTACAATCCAATGGTAGATTGGAATTTGCCTGTTTAATTCATAATCAAGATAAATGAAAAATCACTTTTCAAGAAAAAAAGCACGATTGATCCAAACACGTATCAAGAGTATATACATGGAATCACTTAACCTCTCTATCTTCTTGAAGATACCGAGAAACTGAACAAGAAGGTATCAACACGGAATTTGGTAACATGTTTGGTGAAGCTGAATTACTAGTGAAATTCAGTGGAGTGAAATCACTTATATATCAAGCTAATACCAAAGAAACAAGTTTTTAAATAAAATTTGTCAATTATAATTTTTGAAAAAAATAGGTATATATGTCTTGGGATTTAAAAAAGGAACATAAACATTAAATGCATGTAAATTCTATTATCTTTATTTGCATTTATTATATGCTAAAACATTAATTATATTTCTTTTCCTGAGTGTGAGTGTGAATGCAGGGGTAATGTCTAAATTTAAAGTTGCTGTACATGCATTAAAATATTTTTAATCTTTTAATAAATATATTGCTTTATTTAAGATGCAGATAATAATTAATTTAAGAATAAATTAGAAAGAAAAAAAATTAATGACTTATTTGAAAATGATAATAGTTTGGTTTCGAAAAACTAGCTCAAAATCTGGCTACAAGTTGAAAAACTAGTTGGTAGCCTAATGTTATTAAACTAAGTTATTAAATAATAAGCGCTTAGGAAAAAAAATTGAGTTTGAGTGATTGAAAATATAAAATGATAAATATAAAAAATATGGCATTTATTATATAACTTTTTTTTTCATTTTATTGTTAAAATACAATTTGAAGTGTTTATAATATTTTTTTTCAAAATTATTTTTTAACTCTTGATTTTTTTTTTTGTAAATGTATAATTAAGTAGATGTAATATTTTGGTTATACTAATTAGTGTATTGACTAAAAATAAGTAGTCAAAACATAAACCCATTCTATAAAAGAAAATAAATATCTATTCTTATCAATTTCTTGAAATGAAACAATGAATTAATTGATATTATAAATAATATGATAGTTAAAACAAATAGTACAATATAAAAAATGAAAATGCTAAAAAAAATAAATATAAGTGAACAGATAACTTATCTTATTTTAGAAAAAAAATGTAAAAGAAATTTAATAAATATTTAAAAATAAAATAAAAAATAAATATAAAAAAGAATTAACATTTAAAAAATGTTATTTTAAGTAGTGTCTAAAACAACATTAGAAACTATTAAAAAAATTGTTTATCAAACATTATTAATAAGATTAACAAGTTTTTCCGGTAGTAAAAAAATTAAAACTAGCTCAAAAGTTTTGTCAGATAAAACCAATAACAGTAGATTTATTTATTTTTAGAATATCAAATTTGTAATTATTATGAACGGAAGAAGGAAATGGATTTCCTCAATTATAAATGTTGATATTTTAGTTGTAAGAGTAGAGAAGGGAGATAATGGCACTTTACATATTCATAAACTTGTGTTAATCCACATTAATCATTAATTAAAAAATTTAATATTTTGAAAATCAAAAACAGTCATTAATATGATGTAATTATTCACTGTTCACAAATATAATTACCGTCAAATAACTGATATTTGAATAAATATTTTGATAATATATTATACAGTGTATTAAATAGCAAGTTAAAAAAAATACAAGCATTCAGAGTTAGATAAAAATTAACATAAAATAATCATATTATACGTTTCATGAAATATAAAATTATTAATTAAAATTTAAATAGTAATTCTTTTACATATATATTTTTTGTACAGGACCACAGTTTCATGTAGCTGAGATATTTGTTTGAAACAGTAAAGATTAATACGAACAATTTAATAAAACATGCTCTGACTTTCTTTTATATAATAATGAGCATTAAAAGTAGTTTTTTAAAGAATTAAATCAAAGTATTTTTTTATTTAAATTCAAATTTATTAATTTTGACTAAACTTACATCTTTTGACTGGGTTCTGTATCTTTTGTCGGTTTCCCAATACGAGAATGGTAAGTTTCTCAGTTGAATTAATAAATCCAAATCTTATTATTTTTCTCATCGGTAAAATTCCTGAAATAAAGATAGGATAAGATTAAATTAAATTATTTTGAAAATAAATAAATAATGTAAATTATATCATTCTAAGATTGGGACATGTTACAAGTAGTGTTGGCACTTCAGTCTTTTATTAATTATTAAAAAATAAAGTTGGATCTTTAAATCGAATAAGTAAAATAAATAAAAAATGTCATTCTCAACTTTTATTGATAAAAGTAATTCAACAGAATAACTCTATCAACATGAATTTAAAAATAAGTTATATTATAGTATTAGATTTCTTCTCGCAAGTAAAATTTGTTTAATATGTAAATGATGTGGAACAAATTTTAAGTAGATGTATTATTTTGATTTGTGTCTTTTTCTAAGATCATACTTTTTTTTTATCAGTATTAAAAATCATATTTTAAAATAATTTACACGTCAAATTAACATAATTTAAATCAAATCTTGAAATTGTAATTATAAAATTTCTATCATGGTTGTTTATTTATATTGTAGTAATTATCATCACAAATTTTACACTCAAACTTCATCTAAATCTCTATTTAAAAAATCAATGAGTTACTTATTGCACCCATCTTCTCCTTCTTTTCCGTACAATAATCATTTTAAACATTTTTTATCGAAAATTATTTACCCTACATAATTATTTAAATAATTTATTTATCTTAAGTTTATAGGTCTTGTAATATCATATAAATTCATTTTCTATATAAAGGTTTATTTACTCAAATGTTAAAGTTAATAAAATAAATATTTTACTTAATTTTATAAATCTTACTATAACTTAATGCTTAAAATATGAGCACACAAAACTTCTATGTCAGTCTTAAAATACTACTGAAACATGCAATATCATCGGTTATCTTACAAAATATAATTAACGTATTCTTTTTAAATCAAAAACGAAACATTTGACTAGTTTAAATGATTAATGTTTTTAAACATTGAACACTATGTATACGTACACAGATTTTTAATTCAACTTCTCACCCATTTATTGTGTTAACAAAGAATTCCAATACTTTCTAAAAGATATAACTTAAATAATTACATTCCCCTACTAACATCTAATTTAGATAAAACTGGTAAAAACATTAACAACAATCCAATCATACTTAATAAAGTATTAGGCAAGAAATACTCCTGAACTTTATATGATATGATATTTTAATTTATATAATTAGATTATTAACAAAGTTATGTTACTCGCAAACTGGATCAGATTATCATTTTAAGTATATATTGCAGTTATATTTTAGTATAAACTTCATTCAAAATAATAATTAATCATCTTATAAAAAAATAATATGTAATAAACTTCTTAAAACATCAAAACATAAATTTTCAAAGAGATTTTTTTTAACATTTTTACATAAGCGAACTTGAGTTTTGATGTTTTTGAGTGATATTTATAACACTTAAACGTTATAACATCAATAAAAGGGTAAAATATTGATTATCATTACTTAATTAACTCATCTGTCATTTGAACAATGAGAGTTTTATGAGTGACAAGTTTTTCTTCAATCATACTACAATTAAGATATGACTTAAAAGATGAGTTTTATTGCTTTAGCAACTAAATAAATACTTGAGTGATAATGTCTTATCATAATATAAATATCATAACTTGAACATGATTGAAATGATTAATTTAATACGCATCTTATCTCATTCTAATTATTTCAAATGATTTGCAATACTCTATTACATTATTTTGACACTAATTAACCTTATTTTACAATTTTATTTTGAATTATGTGTATCAATATCAAATATCATGTTCAAACATCAACTTTTTAATGAAGTATAAACCGTATTTCATTCAAAAATTTAATTCTGTGAATTTAATCATATAAATTCATTCTAATTTTTATTGGATTGTGTTGTAAGTTTACAACATTTTTAACTATTTTTTCCTACTCAAAAGCAAAATTTGTTACGCAAGAAAAGAAATAACTCCAAAGTCTAACTAAAACTCAAAGACCGCAAAAAAATCTTTAGATAATTTTTAAGAATTCAAACTTATATCAAATTTTTTGTTAAGTAATCTTAGATTCAGTCACTTTTAAGTAAAAGAGTCTAAAACAAGAAAAAAAGGAACAAATACCTCAAAAATCTAAAAATAAAAGATAAAATATTTAACTTTTTTTATAAGCTTTTAAAAATATTTTAATTCATCATTCAATTTAAGCTATATTTTCTATACCAACAAAGGCATGGGTCTTGCCTTTTTTTTTCTCATTTAAACAATATTTTTTTTCTTATTAATTTCTTATAACCTAATGTGTCTCCATTTCCATGCGCAACAAGTGAAAATGATAAATATACCACTCTTAAGATTAGGGATTGACGCAATTTATGTTCGACTATTTAAATTTCAAAGGGATTTACTCAGAGGCAGAAAGTCAATAAAGACAGTTGACCCAAATGTTGCATGGGTGTGGCTGTATACGTGCAACGGCAAGGAATTCAAAACTTTGGTATATTTATTTCTCAATTTATTTATCATAAAAAATTAAATTATTTTTTTAGTAAAATCTAACAAAGGATGGATTTTTTTATTCGTTTTTTCGAAGTTATGGTCAAATGCAATAAACTATTAAATTGCATCTAACAATATCTGAACATGGAATCAACCATATCATGCTCAGGAAAAGAATAAAAAAGCTTCAATGATTTGATTTTTCTTTTAGATAAATAGATAACATATTGAATTGAAAATAACTTCCATAATCCAAATAACCCTGAAAGGTTTAAGTTTACATCAGTTAAATCTATTTGTATTTCATCGAAAAGTCTTATATTAGATAGTTGAATAAAAAAATCTACTTTTCATTTCATGGTTTTATCATATAAACGATATCTATAAGACTTTATATTAATTCAACAATATTCATAGTTTAATCAATATTAACATGATACAAAGGAAATAACTCAGAACAACAAGAAATAAAATACAAATTTTTGGTGATTCTTCAACATTTTTTGTGATCACACAAGAATGTTAGGCAGAAAAAATCGAAAAAACTAAACAAAAAAAAAAAAGAAAATAAACAATTACTTGATGGGATATAACTCATGAGAAGCAACCAGAGCCTTTGAAATCTCAAAAATGAGTCTAGCTTCAAACTCATCACTCTTGTAATTCTTAGACACTTGACGATCAATCTTTAAAGTCTTTTTGTTTCCAAATATGTTGTCGGTGTTCATAGATCTCAACATGAAGTTCATGTACGCACTTTTCAGCTTTGCCAACATCTTCAAAGGTGACCTAACCATCCATGTCAACTTTGGAACTGCCTTGATCCTCCATTGCCGATGTGGGCTTCTTCTAAGCCTAACCATCTTCATTTTCCTTTCACCGGTGGCGGCGCCGCCGTTGTCGAGGCGTTGGTAGCGCCGTCTTCTAAAGTACCTCTTTATGCCACCATATGTTGGCTTAGACAATAGTGAATCTGTTTCCATATTGAAGGAGGAGGAGAACACTTTTCTCTTATGAAAATGATTATTAGGTTTTGTGTTAGAAATTGCACTTTGTTCATGTATTTAAAGGGATTAATTGGCTTGTGAAAGACAAAGTCAACAAACTAAATTTGACCAGAAAATGGTGGGCTTGATCGTGGAAGTCAACATGAATATCGAACAATAATTTTTTTTTTTCAATAAATGATTCCTCCTTCTACTATAACTAGGACTGGGCAAAAGATTTGGACGCAAAATCATGATAAAAAAAGTTGCACCTAGGAGAAATTGATGTTACGGATTATTTGGTTAAGCTATATTTATATTTCAAAACCATATATGTGTATGATATTAATTGGTGTAACAAATATAGAATTGAGTAGAATGAAAGCAAAGAGAAATGTAGTGTCTAGTGCATGAATTTAGTTTTGATTCATGTACTATTGCAATCACGTGGAAATGGAATCAAATTGAGAAAAGTATGGATATGTATACTTTGTGCTAAATAAAAAAATGGTGCATCTAGAAGTTTGGATATGAATATCTGGTTACTTCATTAATACACATCTTTTAATAACATTTTTTTGTGTTGAAAACTTGAAAAGCCGCCATGTTTTCAGTAGTTCATTCATACTATAAAAATATGGATGGTGTTTTCTGCCGCAGGATCACGATTTTCAAAAGTAAGACTTATTTTGCTTGTATAAGCTGAACACAAATATCATATATTCTATGTGATGATAAGTGAAAATAAGAAAAGTTAAAGATTTTTTTTGATCATTTCGATATAAAAATGTTTCATTTAATTTTAAAAGACCTGTATGTTAAATTTTTTATATATTATTCTAACATTGTAGATAAATAATCTATCATATTAATAGAATTATTTTGTTTATTTTTATAAATTTTATATTACAATAATTTTTCACATTGTGTGAGTTTTTTTTTTCTCTCTCTCTTTTTTTTTTTTTTTGCAAATCTCTTACAAAAACTCACAATAAATATTTTTTATGTATATCTTCTAATAAATTTTATAAAGCTCCTATCAGTCGGAAAATTTTCATAAAATATATAGTAATGCATAGAAACATTATTCCTAGCTGCTAATATGAATAAGATAAAATTTATTATAGTTTACATTTAGTATACTCTATAGATAAAGGAATAGATAAAGTTCAACGTATTAAGTTGAAAGATTTCGTTGAACTTCTTTTTTGAAAATTTTCATGAAAAACAATTATAGGTTTTTTTCTTCCTTACAACAATAGGATCATTATGTTCATTATTAAATTGTTGAAACAAAAAATAGAATTCAGATATTTTTCTTACGAGAGGTTGAACCAATAATTAAAAGGAACTAAATAAAAAATATATACATTATAGAGAAGTAAATGAAAGGCTTTAATGTCCTACTTAGATTAAGAAAATTACATAATATACAGATTACTAATCACAAGATTTTTTTTTTTGAATATGTAGTTGAATTTATTCAAAATACAAGTTATATTGTTTGAAATAATTATTTAGTTTGAGAATGTCTCCAGTAAAAGAAAAAAGTCATTCTATATTAAAATTTAAAGGAAAATTATGGAGAATGACGTGAACATTCTCAGTAGAATGGATTTTGGTTTCATTTCAAAACATGTATTTTCTCGTCCCTAGCAGGAATCTCCAAATCCGTTTTAATTTTTATAAGAAACTTTTGTATTAATTAAGAATTACAAGTATAAATAATACTTAATTTTTTAAATTAGATATAGGATTCAGATACTATATATATATATATATATATACATGTTCTTGTTTAAAATTATTAAAACATTATTGATTTATTAGATAACTTAAAAAAAATTATTTTCAGATTTAAAATAAAGCATATTTAGTTGAATTAAAATATAATTAAGAGAGTGAAACTTTTATTTTTTTTATTTTCACACTTTGTCTATATAAGAGTTGAAATTGAGAGAAAATAAAGTAGTAAAAAGAAAAAACAAAGAAATGAAATGAAATAAAAAATTATTTTGACTTGTTTAGTTGTACATAGAACTCAAATAATTTAACAAAAAATATAAAACTGAAAAATGAAGAAATAGTTAATGTTTTATTTTTAAAATATCTTAAATCATTATTTTTTAAGAAAAAAAAGTCAAATATCAACAATTAACAAGTGACTTTTCCAATTCAACCATGTTCTGACGTCCAATTTTACTGTCTACCAATTCCATTTCATTTGACGTCACTGCAGGGAAGAAGTGACTCATGCGGACCTAATAAATAATTTTAGATTGTCCTCAAAACAATAGGTTTGAATTGTAAGAACTTTGTTTTAATACGTTAATAGAAGTGTGTGAAATAATTTAAAAGGTGATAATTAAATTTAATTTAAATTCAAGTTCTAAAATATTTCATTTATATATTCAACATATCTATGTGATGTTTTGATTAAGTGAATTTCATAATAATTATATAATTTATGAAATATCCTTATTATTATTTAAAATAACAAAAATCATAAAATAAAATAAAAAAAACCCACGTTTTTTATACCACTCGTATACATATCCATTAATTAATCCATGCACACACATACACATTCATCCATCCACGTTTAATAAATCATGAATATATTTTGATTATATATATATAAATTGTTCACCTCTCTCATAATTAACAAACAACATAAGCATGTTAGAAAATAAGATAAGATATTAAAATCTCATTAGCCAATAGGTGAAACACGTTATGCATTTAATAAACAAATAAAAATACATTTATTGTCTCACCAAAGCCATTAAGGAATCACACCAAAAGTTTTAGAAGACTATTGAATTGAGTTAAAACATTTAAAGAGTAAACATTTATCTTATCTTCTAAATAATAATTTGTTATATTAATTAGAAATAAAGTCAATTCATAGTATATAAGTGGGTGCAAATATCACTTTACAAACTGATTTTGTAAAGTTAAGTTATGTTCAAAGTTCACTTCTTAAGATGATATTAAAGTAATTTAAAGCCTATCTTAGCGAGTTTTGATGGGCCTATCACGTCACCCACAATCAGGCCCACTATCATATCGCCCATAAAATATCTAGTCCTACACCTGAGTTAGGCAGCCTCGGAATGGGAGGTTGAAGATCTCACATAAACTAAAGATAAGACTAATTTATAATGTATAATTAGATGTAAACCTTATCTTACAAGCTGATTTTGTAAGGTTAAGTTAAGTTTAAAGTCCACTTCTTAATATTGAAGATCTCACGTCAACTAAAGATAAGGGGTCAATTCATAGTATATAAGTAGTTGCAAACCTTATCTTACAAGCTGGTTTTGTAATGTTGAATTAGACTTAAAATTCACTTTTTAAGATGGTATAATAATCATTTAGAGCTTATTTTAATTATATATGATGGACTTATTATGTTATCCATTATTGGATTGAACCATCCATAAATGTCTAGTCTTATTCACTAGTTGAACAACCTTACAATGATAAGAATAATTGAACCTGTTACACATCCCAATGCATTAAGTTAAGCTCTTTACATTATCATTCTACAAAATAATATGAATAACTTCTAATAATTTTCACAAAGTGAAAATTTTATCTACATGATACAAAATAATATTACTCCCTTAATAAATATTATTTTACATCAATCATCATCACATTGATCTCCTCTTATTTTTAAAACAACAGTTTCATTTTGCTTAAATACATTATTTGAAACTTTAACCTTTTGTTAATGAGATTTAATATTTTACTAACCTATCTTGCTTGCTGGTGTTGATTTGTAGTTATGAAGATGGTAGATTGACACATGAATAAATGACATGTATATATTCAAAATAGACTCGTCATTTGTTAAAAAAATATTTTGTGTATAGGTGTGTACAAGTATGTTGGTGGATGGATGATTATTTTATGCTTTCTTTTATTTTAAATGGTAATAATAAGTTTGTTACCTTAATTATATAATTCCATTGAAATTCACTTAGTCTTTGAATTAGGCAATTTTAAATCCCTCCAATATCTTGAGAAATACTTTCCTTCATTTTATTTATTTATTTTAATATTAAATGATTATTTGAAAACCTTTTCCAAATGTTATTTGAATCACATCTTTCATTTAATAAAAAAATGTGCTTTGAAAGCTGTTAGTAGTTTTTTTAAATAGAAAACTGAAGTTTTATAACAAATCAAAGATTAATTCAATTATTTATTTATATTTATCATTTTTTATTGAAAAATAAATATGAATATATATGAATTACTTTATTTATTTAATTATATGTTGGATACATATTTGTCATAAAGATTAAATTTCTTGTTAACTTAATTATATTCACTTTCTTTATGAATTTAATAAGTGGTATTCAACTTTCTTATTTTATTTCTAAAAGAATAAATCCTTTAATTTTTATGTTTCAAAACTTTAATTTTTATAATTTTTATTTAAAATTATTTATTACGGCATTTTAAAATAAAATAAGAGATATAATACGTATTATTTTATTAAAAATATAAAAAAGTGAATATCATTTATTAAAATATATAAGTGAAATAAAAGTTCATTTACAAACTAACAATGACGTGAATGTCACACAAAAAAATTGAATGGTATTTTAAAATAGAAAGGAATATAAATATCATTTAACATAATATCATGTAAAATAAGTATAACTTATCGTGTTTTTTAAGATCTACTCAAAGTTAACAGAAATCAATTGCATGATATCTTAGAATAAACTAAGATAAATTTAATAAATAATAAATAAATTTTTTTATGCCAGTTGTGATTTTTTTATTTATTTGAGTGGTGAGGATGAAGGGGTGAGTCTGTGTTGACTCAAGTATTTTCATTCCATATATATACTAGATATTTTAGTGCATCCCGTAAATAAAAAAATATAAGTATATAGGTTTACTAATGTTTCTCTTAATGAATATATACTGTAGTTCCAGTATGTTATCAGTACTTGGTAGTATTTTTTTTTTTTTTTTTTTTTT
>Ga0209700_107464_pt1 | contig 15424 bp, 4 predicted proteins | sample SiratroredBW_FD_187528 | JGI IMG/M metagenome (GOLD analysis project Ga0209700, IMG submission 187528) | Root nodule microbial communities of legume samples collected from California, USA - Siratro red BW (SPAdes) (version 2) | ecosystem: Host-associated > Plants > Roots > Nodule | place: USA...
TTCGTGAGGCCACTCATCAAGTATGGCATTTTTCATATAAAACACATGTTTTTCTTTGGATGATATTGAAATAGCAACATCTCGCACAATGTCATGCATGTTGAAGCGGTCAATAGAATAACTCCTCACCAACAAACTCGATTCTTCTAGCTCCTTTATAATCTCCTTTACTCTTTTCCTCGCATCTGTAATTGTGTGGACTCCTTGAAGCAAATTCAAACCAGTGCAAAATTTGACCAAGTCCATAATCAAAGCATCATTTCCCATTCTTGCACAATGTAAAAAAATAGACTTGAGCTCCTCATTTTTTAGATGATCGTAGCTCAACTTTATAGAGAAGTCAGTAAATTCCCATTCTTCTGTAAAACTTTGTCTTTTAATTTGTTGACAGACATCCTCCCATGCGGATAAGCTTTTATGCTTTAGTGTCCTTCCTATGGCAACTAATGCTATCGGAAATCCAGCACTCCATTTTGCAATTTCAGTAATACTCCCATCAAACTCGGAACTTTTTACACCAACGACTTTCTTAAGCAAAGTCTCTGCCTCCTTTTCATCGAGAACTCCTACTGGAAAAGTTGAGCTCTTTGGCACATCCATTTGATTACATAGTACTTGTTTACTTCTAGATATTAGAAGAATTTTGCCTCCTTTGTATAACTTTTCCTCTTTCATCTTACCCAAATCAACTTCTGACAACTCTTTTTTTTCAATCTTATTGTAACTAAAATCAGATATGTCATTGTTGTAGCCAAAATCAGATATGTCACTGACCTCTCGTTGGCTTGCATCATCATGATCATCATCATTACATGGAATCCCAAGTTTATTCAAGTCCAATCCATCCCAGAGATCATCAAGGATAATAAGGGTGTTCTCCTTTTCGTTCTTTAATCTCTTTCGAATACGATCTACTCTTGCAATCTCACTTTCTTCTTCCAATTTCATTCCTAGCATGCCAGCAATTTGCTCTTGAATTTTTTTGAAGTCAGGATTTCCTGTAATATTTGCCATAATGACTGTCTTGAACATCTTTTTTTCTCCAGCTGTCTTAGCAACTTCTTTGACTAAAGTGGTCTTACCAACACCACCAGGCCCATGAACTCCAATCATATCAACGGTAGAGTCTTGCAGTGCTTTCATAATCATCTCCATAGTTCTAGTTCTAGACGCAAAGCTCTCATAGCCCGTGTTTGAAAAAGCAGCATCCATGGATGGGCATTCCTTATATGAAACATCGTCAAATTTGTTTTTCCAAAGTTCATCTTCTATGATTTCCTCTACCATCTTTGTAGCTTTTCTGCCTAGCTGATACCTCAGTTGGATGTTTTTTGGAAAGAAACCAATTGAACAAAATGTCTTTGAATGACATTCATTGTTAATATAACTTTTATATTGTTTTATCTTCTTATCCATCAGCTGTAAGCAATGTTGAACGTCACTTTCAATTTCTTCTGCATTCCTTAGTGCATCATCAACTTGATGTTGTAGCCTCTCCCTATTATCTTCCAGCTTCTCAATGTAAGATTGCAACTCTTTAAATTTGTCTTTGTATTTAAAAAAGTAGCCCAGTTGTCGTTTCACCACGCGTCCTACAAATTGCAGTGCACCTTCAGTTGTTGAAGAGACAATTGCATCCATCTAAGAAAAATCATGGAAACCAAAAAATGTTTATATATATTAAAACAATTTATAAATAATACACATTAAAGTGATATTAGAAAGTTGTTAATGTCAAAAAATTTGTGCAAGTGACATTTACAGTTCGAGTGACGCCAATTATTTCCGACTGAGATTTTTTAGATGTCACTTAATCTTTCTATATGAATTTTATTTTGCTGGTAAATTCAGTTAAGATTTAAAATAAAATAAAATAAAATAAAAACGTTGTAAGTATTAATTCATGATGTACTTATAGCCTAGCCAAAATTCATAGTTTTTTTTTCTATTTAAGCTTTTTGCTATAAAATTTGTAAGTGTGCAAAATTTGAGGGCAAAATTAATATATGAAGAGAGCAATTTTTAAACTACTCTTCTACCTCTACTCTATGTTATGTTTTTAACTACAAGTTATCTAATTAACTAATAATAAATAATGTTTTTAAAGTATGTCTAATAGAAAATCATATACATAAAAATTCCAATAAAAACTTTATATAAAAACATATCATTTTTGATACTTAAAGGTTCGTATTTAGTTCTTTTATCATTTTATTATCCTTATACTTACCACTTTCTCATTCTTTATCACTTTCTCATTTGGTGATAGAGAGTATAGTTATTTTAAAATTGAGTATAACCTTTCTTCACAATCTTCCAGCAAGATCACGTGATTGACACCGATTACTATATTTCCATTAGTATGAGGATAGAATTGAAGCAAGTTTATTAAGACATTGTTTTCCATCTCTCAGCAGCAATATTTCTCTAAAAAGGGATTTTCTTAATTATCTCACTTTGTCAAAATCATCAAGATGAGATTGGAGAAAATAAAAGAGATCTTGTTTAAATTACATTACTTTTGAATTAACACACTAATTAGTCATATAATGTATGATAATCTTTGAATCACCTGTATTATTTTTTATAGAAAAAATCAATAGAAAAATTCGATACAATGGGTTATTAATCATCTCATAGGAGAAATTATGAATGATTTTCAACTTTAAAGCCTTAAGACAATTAATTTATGGATTTTTTTTTCTTATAAGCTTCTCAACTTTTTTACTTTTATTTAATATTTGACTCAAATTCACATTTGGATATCTAACAACTTTCTTTTTAAATATAAGTCATTTTTATATTGGTACACTCCCCTCGATTATCACTTTTACATGTATTATTGTTTATCACAATAGTTAAAATCTAGGATTTTTGACTCACTCTTTAAGCTGATCACCAAAATGAACTACTACTTTGATATCACTATTAAGTCTTTTGAAATATTATATTAAGAAGATTTGACATTAATAAACTATGAATCAAGACAACTTTTAACCCAAAATCTTAAAACAATAAAGTCCATAAATCAATTATCTTAAAATTTTAGATAAAAGTCGTCTCCTAATCTTTTATATAGGTTTTTAATGACTTACTGATACCGAATTATCAATGAGCTTTTCTAAAAAGAGCCAACATTTACCAAAGTATTATGTCCTTAATGCTCCCAGACCTTCATCCTTCATCTTTTTACGCTAACTCATAACCCTTCATTTTCTAATTATGATTATAACATCAAGAAATCTCTAAAAAGTTATGTTGGTCATCCAAACCTATTTCCTATACCATGACTAATATCATTCCGCCTTCATTTATATGTGGCTATTTATTTTTTACGAGAGAAAATTAAACTATTCTTTTATCAGTAAAAGAATATACTAAATAAAGAACACATGACGTGTTCTAACCTATATACATAAAAGTATCTATACGCAAAAAAACTTACAAGTTGTCATTATAGCACAAATCACCTCATAAAGAAGGTCGATGGCCCCAAAAAATGCTCACAAATGACTACACATTCCTATATTAACCAAAACCAACTCCCATCAGGCAAAGACATAATCAACAAATGGTTTTGAAGATCAATAAGCCCAAATCAAAAATAGTCTTGATTGGATGTAGTCAACAAATCACCTCCTAACTTGTGCATTGTCAACAACTTCATCATGTGTATAAAAACTTTGTTGCATATTATAGCCCACCTACTAGTCCCGTACCAAACCGACAACCACAAAAAAGACAACATTTCCCATAACATTTCATATTTATATAGCAGTAACCACACTTTATGAAAGATATAAGCTTTACAAGTAAAAAGTAAGTACCCCCGACCCTAGTGCCACCTATCACATTGCAGAAAATATGTTTACTTTAAACCTTATGACAACTGAATTGTGCATATTGGTATCTTCATACAAGACTGCTCCTAATTCTACGCCCAGTGCACTATAGAGCTTACATACATCTAGTGACCACGACAATTCTGATTGCAATATAACTAGTACACAATTAACCCAAGAAAAGCTTGTACATCAATCTATTTAAGCTTAGTTAATAAGGTCTCCATTTCATTTAAGGCAGCTTACCCTTCAAATAATTTCAATAGTCTTAGTTGTTAATGTAATCACTCGAACTACACAGAGTCATCACGACAGCATTTTAAGGCAACCTACGAATACTACTACTAATCAGAATATGAGAATGTTACCCTTGACTTTTTTGTTTTTCAACCACAGCCATGCATTCATCTGTGTCATGCACCATATTTCTTATAAGTCAAGCTTCTTTTGATTAAATATTACCTCATTTCTTTGATTCCAAATGCCCCGTGGCACCCACATGCCTTTCCAAACAATATTTTATTTAGCATTCAGGACAAATAAAAACAAATGGTCAAAGAACTTAATAGGTTAGTTATGGTCCACTATGCTAATTATTGTTTTTTTCCGTATTATGCCTAGTTTATGCTTCTTCTTCATTGCACATTTCACAAGTGGTTTTATCTGTGTACACATCTCTTCTAAGTTTACCTTAGTCGATAACCTATCCAATAACACTCTCTAGTCTAAGTAAAGTGCTCTAGGCATAGAATAAATACCCAAGAACACTCTGAATGTATTCCTATTGACCCATTTTATGTTATTTTACAAGTTTTTACAGGAAAATTTTACTATGAACTCACATGTTCTCATACATTCCACACTCTTTGATCTCTCTATGTGAATTTTGACAATTTAAGAGTTGCATGGGGTTTGCTTCCATCTCAATTTTCCATTGGAATTTGTCCCTCCTCTAGGTAAATTTCCAACTTCGAGCATCGCCTGACCAATGGCCCAAATCCTTAATAGTCTTTCCTAATGAATTTGAGATTTAAGAAAGCCTAAAAAAGTGTTGATTTAATGGCACATCTCCTACTCATAGGTCCTTCCAAAATCTAATTCTATCACCCACTCCGATTTTTCACTTGATACATCAGTCAAACCAATTGCCTACATGTCCTCCCACATAACTTTTGCACACTTCTATCCACCACCATGATTTATGTTTAACTATTTGCACAGTTCCCAATGATCCCAACTTCCCGTACTTTATAAAATGGTATCCTTCCATTGTCCTTTTTCTCCCTCCACCCCTCCCCCCACCCACCATTTTCATACTCATTTTGCAAGTAATCTATTATTGAAATTTTATATACTTCTAATACCCAACCCCCCATCCTCCTTACTCTTACATAAGCTTTTCTATTTTACCCAAGTAATTTTTCTATCATCTGAACCCCACTTCCATAAAAGTTCCTTTGTAATTTTGTAATCTCCTTACAAATGGATTTTAGGTCATTAAAGATAGGTAATAAAGTGATAGGGCAAATATGACTGACTTAATCATGCATACCTCATGGCAAAGGATACTATTCTACCTCTCCACAAAGACAGCCTTTTCCTAATTTTTTTTCCACGACAACTTGCCATAATTGATTTTTCCTAGGATTATCACCAATTTGCAATGCAAGATACTTAAATGGAAAAAAAACATAATGTTGCAGTTCAAAATATTTGCAAAATTGTCCAAGATATTCACTTCCAACCCCACTCCTTCTGTTGTGCTTTTATGAAAATTAACACTCAATTCTGATGCTAGTTCAAAGCACCTCAACATGCATTAGTAGCCATGCTGTTCTTATTCTTGGCCTCAAAATGATAATGTATCATTTGCAAATTAATTTATACATTATCCTTCCGATACTAATACCCTTAAAAAGTTGTTTCTTAGCAGTTTGTCTAGCCAAACCAGCCAATCCCTCAGTCACAATGAAGAATGCCATTCGGTCACCATGCCTGATGCCCCTAAACGATGTTATTTCATTTGTTGGGCTCCTGTTAACCAAGACAAACAAAGAAGTTGATTTCATATAGGGCCTTAATCCAACCAATCCATTTAGTACAAAAGTAAAGTCTAACTATCATATAATACATAAACTCCCACCTAATAGAGTCATAGGTTTTCTCACAATCCATTTTCACTATTACCACTTTTTCTTCTCCCTTTTGCAACCTCTTTAGCTACTAAAATGTTGTCAAGTAATCTTCTACCTTCTACGAAGGTCGATCATGAGCTATCTATGATTTTAGCAGTCTATAATCTTTCAAACATATAGGGTTGTCCTTTTTAGAGATAAAAGTAATAAAGCATTGCAAACCCTAAAAATCTTACTATCCTAGTGAAAGTTCTGAACTACTCTAACTATATCATGCCCAATAGTATCTTAGTTACTTTTTAAGAATTGAAAATTAAAATCACCAGGGTCGGACCTTTTTGCACTACCACACTGATTCATTGCTTCCTTAATCTCTTCCTCATTCATGTGGCTTGTTAACATCGTATTGTCCTCCATATTTAAAGTAGGGACTTCAATTTTGTCTAACCTCAAATTGTTTACCCCTTTCACAAAATCTACATAAAAAAACCTCCTGCATAACATGTTTCATCATGTTGGGCTCCTTACACCACCTTCCTTGTACTTCTATCGTTTCCACTTCATTTTCATTCTCGTCCACCTAAATACTAGGGTGGAAGAATTTTGAATTAGTATCCCCTTATCCTAACCACTTACATATAACTTTATGTGTTGGTATAGAAGACTTATTAATTATTAACTTTTTTAATTTATTGAGTAACAATTCGAACCTTGTTATCTAATTTGTCCAGCTCTTCAATCCGCCTAGTTAATCCGCCTAGTTATTGGCAGTTTATTTATACTTATATGTCCAAACACCTCTTTATTCCACTTCTTAAGGTCACTTTTAAGACTTTTCAGTTCTTCTTAGTGTTACCAAGTTTGTCGAGATGACAAGTATAAATTCCACAAATACTCAAAGTCCTAAATAGTTTTGACCCCAATCAATATGATTTTACCTTAACACTATTTCATAATGATCTGACACCAATTTAGATTTAACATGTTCGAACATCCTTAAAGTGTTTTATTTAATTTTGTTTATTTTTAACTGATCAAAAAGAAAAAGATTTAATATATTGTTTACAATGTAGCCAAAGTCTCAACCTTATCATTATCCTGTCAATCTTACTCTTTGTTATCCCATTAGCTCTAAACCAAATATAGTTCCTGCCTATTATTGATAAATCAAAGACTTCCATCGTATCTATGAAGTTATTAAAATATTTTAATTTTCTTTTATCATAACTATCTATATACACTATTAAAAAATTATCGAATAGTAATCGAAATTAGTGATTGAAAAATTTGATCACTAATAGTGACCGAATCAGTGATTGAAAAATTTTGGTCATTATCAATGACCAGATTCGATCACTGATTTCAGTCACTAATTTGGTTATTGATTCGGTCATTGATTCGGTCATATATTGAATCACTAATTCGGTCACTAATTTAGTCACTAATTTCTATTACTAATTCGGTCACAGATAATAATAATAATAATAATAATAATAATAATAATAATAATAATAATAATAATAATAATAATAATAATAAAATATTAATAATAATTATAATAATAATAATAATAATAATAAAATATTAATAATAATTATAATAATAATATTATTATATCGATAATAATAATAATTATAATAATAATAAAATAATAATAATAATAAAAAAAATAATAATAATAAAAGAATAATAATTATAATAATAATAATAATAGTAATAATGATGATTATAATAATATTAATAATAAAAAAATATAAATAATATTAATCATAATAATAATAATAAAATTTATAATAATTATAATTATAATTATAATAAAAAGTATAATAATAATTATAATATGATAAAAAAATTAATACGATGATTATAGCTTCTCTCAAAGTACTGATCTTTAACTTTCTTTAATACGTTTGTTTTATTCAAAACGTTGGAAGAATGTTCTAGGAAGGTCTATGTTGTATGTGATTAGACTAGCTCAAGGAAGATGAAATCAAAGATTTCAAGGGGTTCTCTATTAGAGGGGATTTTCGTTGTTGCAATATCTTTTGTTTTGTGTAATAGGTATTGCAGTTACTGGAGGTATGTACTACTGCGTAGACCTTTGTTGTCTTGATTTTGTAAAGTCGTAGGGTAGGTTTATGTTAAAAGCAAATAAGATTTTAGGAGTGTCAAGATCCAAAATACGTGTATTCACCTAGGTTCTTGTATATATCTTTTTATATGGGTTGAGCATGCCAAATATTCTGTTTAATATTATTTTTTGTGATAAGTTCTCTTTTATATTTATACAATTTAAAATATAATTTTAAATTATTCTATACAAAATACATTTTCAATTATAAATTAACAATTGATTAATTATTTTAACGAGATATTAATGTTTCACGATAATAAAGGATCATCACAAACAAATAAAAAGTGCACACCAACATAATATTTTAAAACAAATTGAATGGTTTTCCTATTCCTATAATTTTTGCACATAATTCTTAAACAAAGAAGATGCTCATGAAAAATAAATTTCAATATTAATCATAATTTAAACTAAGGAAAGCATAAGTAACAGAACAAATAAAATATAAAAAAGAAAAAAGTGTGTTATCCAAGTTAGTCACTGAACCTTTATGTCCAAGACATCTCATATAAATAGCTTGATAATTATATGAACATTAACAATAAATTCCTGATTTATGTCAAAATTGGAAATACAACCTATCCTAACATGATTAATAAATAATAATACAAAATTTGGAAAAACAAATACTAATTATTATGATTACTCTGCTATTGAATTTAAAAAGACAGTGAGTGTATCATTAATATAAAGTGGAAATGAAAATTAAGAAATAAGCTATAAGGGTTTGTATTAGAATGATATTACCTTGTATGAATTTGATAGGGTTGGGTGGAGAAAGAAGATGTTGTGAAGTTTGGTGAAACAGTTGGCAAAAGCTTGTAATTAAGAAAAGATGAAGTCAAATAATGAAAAGAAGAAGGAGAGAAATATGAGTGTGAATAGAAAAAGACTTACAGATTATGTTGGATTGAGGTGATATAAGAAAATGAGTTTTTGCAGAAGGTGATGAGATTGAGAGATATGTAGTTGCTAGCTTTAAGACTATGCCTCTTTCTATCACACAAGCATTTCAGCATCTGAGCTAGATTTTAGCACAAGTAAAGAATGTCTCTGAGCCAAGAAGAATTGAAGAAGGAGAAAGAATGTAGTGTCTGGTGGGTCCCTCTGATTTGTTAAAAATTCATGCACTAACTATATGCACTAATTTTGTGTAGGTTGTGTAATTATATGCACTAATTTTGTAATTTGTAAAAAACTGTTGCAGGATACCAATCTTCAATGTTAGGATTACCATGGTACTACTAAAATATATTCTCACATAATTATTTATTGAATCTTATTAATTAAATTTCAAAATTATATTAACTAAGTTTTGTATACTAGAATTATTAACATTGAAGATTCAATTAAATTTATTTATATTAGAAAGAATTATCTTTAAAGTTGTATAAGGCATAAGTCATTAACTTGCATAAATTGACATGACAAATGTTTTACTTATACAGAATGTAAGTAACTCTTAATCAATTAATATTTTTTATATATTATTAACTTCAAATTATCTTAATTTTATTGTGAAGATAATTAATTTGAGCATTTTTACTGTTTTAGTTCAATTAATAGTATATATACATGTGAAAAATTTCTTCCTATAGTATAGTAATAACATGCATCTTTTTTCTTTTTAAAATAAACACTATAGGACATCAGGACAAAAAAAAATATGGAGTGTATTATAACCAATATGTAGATAGAAATTGAAACCCTTTTATCAATCAATAATCACGTTTGTAGAATGGCTAATTCAAATAGAAAGGCACGAGGCAATCACCTCAACTGAGGTAATTTTTTTACTTGAATATATTCAATTTTTTTTTCCTTTTACTCTATTAAAAAGTATGTCATCTACATAAGACAGTTTTTTAAATGAATGTAAAAACTTATAAAATAGAAAAAAAAGAATAAATTGATACTGATTTCACCCATTTTTCTTTTATAGTATTAACAACAGCAGTTCATACATTTTTAAATATATAAAACTGCATATAGAGGAAAATTTTAATTAGAAGATAAAGTATTTTAGTTTTCTCTTGTCACGATGTATTTTGCACAAATTATTTTAATATTTTTCTTGTATGAAAGTCTTAAAAATTGTCTCTTTTACCACAAAAAAAAAAATCCAGATGACCCACTGTTTGTGTTGGTTGATATTTATTTCAATGAATCCCTAGAGTGTACCTAATTGGTAAACTTACAATTTTATGATCAATCATATAATTGTTGTGGAAGATATATTATCTAGAAAAATATAAACATGCTCTTTTAGGGGTTGTCAGCTGTTATTCTTAAGTTCTGTTTTGTTTTTGGGACTTACTGGGCTAGTGTTTATAAATTTTATAATTTTATATCTCTTTTTTATTTTATTACTCCATTGCTGAAAAATTCATTTGAGTAAACACATGTTTTGTCAGCTTTAGTGGCAGTTTCATCTTTGGTAGGTGAAGCCAGAAGCAGAAAGCTAGAAAGCTGTTACTAAGCCAGAAAAAGTTAAAGTATTGAATAAAGCAGGTTTGAGATGATTTTCACTGTTCATGATTGTATGCTTTTGGTTTTCCTTCATTAGTATTAACTGTGCTAGAATTATTTATTGAACTAAAACATACATCATGAGTTAACATACATCATGAGTTTAGTATCAGGTGTAACTTTAATTTCATATGTCAAATCTTGGTCAGGGAAATGAAAAATTGATAGTTTAAAACTGCCAAGAAATTGATTCCAGTTTTGAAACAAAGAACAATTCATTTTAGCTTTTCACAGGAGAAAAGCTTTTATTTGGATTCTCTCAAACCACAGAAAATAAGTTATGTGAAACTTGTGATGTTTGATTTCATCACAATTGAATCAAAAATTTAAATTGATGCCATGGTTATCTAAGCCTCATATTTACATGCATATCTTTCATTAGGTTTTTCATGAATTCCTCATAAAGCTACTATTTTTACACTCATTATTTACATTTCTTCTTTTTTTTCTATTTCATATTCATTATTATCATGGTTTCTGATATTTGCATCCTTCTCTTTATTTTACTTTTGTTGAGAAATATTAAATTATATATCTTATGCAAAGTTGTTGCAGACGTTAAGAATAAAAGAATATATATACAATTTCAAAAAACTATCACAAGATATTAATGTAATTTATTTTATATTTTCATATATTTTGTGAACCAACAAAATTTTCCTTGTCCATTTTATGATACGTCACCTCAATGCATGCAACTTTAAAATTTCTCTGAAAATATTTTGTAATGTTTATTTTCTTTCCGTTATTACCATGCCAGACGACAAACATGAAACTCCTTTCTTTTGGATGCTTATCTGTTTTCTCTTCACACCCCTTCCTTTACGGTATTACCCATTCCGGACAAATGAACTTTCTTTTTTATTTCTTTAACATCTATAGAATATTTGCCCAACAATTTTAAGAGTTTAATAATTATGTATTATTATTATTATTATTATTTAAAAATTGATCGATTTTGCATGCGGGTTAAGGTCTTGTTCAGAAAATTTAGGGGACTCCAGAAATCCAAAATTCAAGGCATTGGTGGAAATATTCAATTAGGGAGAATTTAAAATGCACAAAAGTCTAAGAAAAAAGTTAAGATACTTAACAACACTACTAGTGATATATATATATTGCCAATTGTAGAATATAGAAATAAAAAGAAAAAAAAATCTGCACACCCTTATCTTCTTAGAGTTTATGGAGCATTTCTTGAATAATCATAATCATAATAATAATGTCAGAAGAGTAACTGTCTGTATTTTATTTATTTCTCTGTATACCCTCTTCTCAGTTAAAAGTCAACTCTGAAGGAAGCAGAAGAGTTAAGAGTAAAAATTCTTTGGCAAAGAGAAGTTTAGTCTATTTTTATTACCTTAATTAGCTGAATCATCTAGGTTCAACAGGTAAAGTATTTTTTTTTTTCTAGAATTTATATTAGAAGTGTGTTACTAATTAAATAAACAAAACATTTATATATATACACTACCAATAAGAGATACTGTTTGTATCATACCTACTATGTATTTGACACTGTTAAACCATTATGGTCCTGGAATGGGCACAGAGGCTTCTGCACATTCATCAATAACACTGTTCAAGCAATAATGTAGTAACTACCTGTCTCATGGGAGTGAAAATAACTGATAAAATGACTTTGATCTGAACCATTTTTACTTAACACCACCAGCTTCATAAAAGTAAAACAAAAAATTATAAATAACAGCTACCAAGCATTTTTATTTTATTTTAGAGTAACTATACTTAAAACTATATAACTAGTTTTAAAATCAATTTTTCTTGTAAGATATTTTTATTTTTTTTCATGTTTCATTTTATTTAGTTTGATTCAACACAAATCTAACATAATCATTCATGATTATTATTAGAATTTAATTTAATTAATTAAAATATAAAATGAAATAAATAAACATTAAAAGGAAATATGATGCGAATATCAGTTTTCAAAATATAAGGAACAAATGGAAAAAACACATACTTGACCAAAATTACGTAATCATAATCAAATTGTAAATAAAAGAAATCATTTGATATAGGAATTTTTTGTTAATTTTAAGTATATATGTAAATAAAAAATACAGTTACTCTTAAAAAGAAAATAATACAATTCAATTTGGATGTAATAATATTGATCACGTTATCTATATACCGATAAGATCATTTTTAAAGGTATTATAACACTATCATGAAAAGGTTTTTAAAATATTAACACAGATCAACTTCCCTTGTTCTTCCTACACTTTGATACTATAATGAATTTACTTCCTTTTTATATTAGTTTTTTGGTAGAGAAGTTAATCGTTTTTAGAAGAAAGAATGTTCTGTTTTTAATTCAAAACTTGTAGATGACGAAAATGTAATTAAAATATAATATTTTATTAAAAATAATCAGTAACTTTTTTAAAATAATTAATTATCAGAAATTTAATAATATTTTATAACTAATATAATAACTAAGAAGGAAAATTAAAAAAATATTAAAAACGAGACAAAAAAAATAGAAAATTTCCAAACCCGACATGATTATTATTAATTTATGAAAATGTTCATAACATATTATGTGTAACACACTTTTAACTATTGATTAAAATTTATTTAAAATCATAAAAAAATATATATATTATAAAAATACATGTTATAAAATTTTGATTAAAAAAATTAAAATGCTTTTTATTTGATAAAATTAAAAAGTAAATGACAATTTAGTGGATTTGTTTATATTAGAATATATAAAAAATTTCAAAACATCTATTTATTTTCGTTTTCTGTATTTTTTCTTTCACTTCTTTTCAACTACCATTCATTCCCTGAAATGCACCAACTACTATTTTTTATTCTTTTACTTTTCATATTATGCGTTTTTACTGCACAATTTGTTTTCTTCCTTTTTACTCTGTTACCTTTTATTGGAGTTTTTCTTCTTCTAATTATTAATTTTCGAGCCATTATTTCATAAATTCAATTCCTTTATGGTAAAATTATGTTTTATCTGTTATGATTAATCGTCTATTAACTTGTACACATAAATAATTATGCATTTTTAAGTTATCAGGTCAATCAAACTACTGTATGTTTATTAAGGGCATATAAATTTGAAAGAAAGTTTAGATTTACTGAGATAAATTTCATATTACATGGCAAATAAATTATTTATCCCTAAAATATTAAATACTACAGAATCTTATTAAAGAAAATTAAGTCAACCCTACTGCATAATCTGACTTATAATCTAATAACCATAAACTAAGTGATTAAAATCACCAAACGCGTGATGGCCATGTGCTTATAATTAGATATTAATTAGTCATCTTTCAACTAAATTAACAAATTAATATCTAAAAGTATAATTATAATTAATTAAAATTATAATTACCAATAAAAAAAATCAATTCTTAAATTTAACAATTGTTTATTATTTTAGTATTTAACATTGATCATTTATCAATTTCATATTTGAAGTTGAGAATTATAAGAATATCAATCTTAGTATGTGAATTCATGTTATTAATTATATCGTGTTATCTTTCTCTCTCTCAGAAACTCAGAAAATTATTATTTTTTTAAGTTAAATGTAAAAATTTCAAAATGTTGCATGACAATCTTAGCATTTAAAAAATCAGTGCTATTATTTGATCTTCTGGCTTGACACACCTTTGAATTGAAGTTTTAACCTTGGATCATGCAACAATTAAATCAAAAGGTTGTGTAATAATAAAAGTTATAGAATTAAACATTTTATTTTATGTTTTTGCCAAGTGACAAACATCTCATTTATGACATCAAGACAAGTGATAGAGATTTTATCAAGAACCATATTTCAGAATGATCAAATCTAAAATATGTCATAGAACAAATAACAATTTACATTTTTTCTTTATATAATTTGTATTTACAGAAATATCACAAGGAATTACGAAAATTTGGTGTTCTAGATGATAAATATAGACTAATATTAATCCCAACCACCCCAATTATTTTTAAATGACATAGAGGCTGAAATAGTTAATTCATAATATAGAAGATTAAATTAAATAATATTATTAATAATTTCAAGCAGTAAAATGATTCACAATTATTACAGTAAAAAAAGATTTTTATAACTTTAAAACTAAATTACTTATATAACTATATGATTTAATATATTTCTCATCTCATGCCTCAGTGAATATATAAGTTTTAATAGGAGAATAACCCACATAACATCTACAAAATTATACATAAATTTTATTTTCTAAATAATTTCTTAAAATTAAATTTAAAATTATATTACTACATCATAATCACTTCTTTATTTCTGTCTTTCATAAGATTTTTTTTCACACCGACGTCTAGCACATAACTAAACACACGTATCAACAGCCTGTGCACTTCACACGTGTGTATTGCCAGCTGTAAGCAGACTTCGAAAGCAAGGACCACTTTACACGTGGCGGTTTTTATCCAAGTCATCATCTTTTTAAAGTAAGGATCAGTTTGGTTTACCTTCTATCACAAAAATACCCGTTTCATAGACATTTTAAGAAAGTTTAAAATTTACTTTATTTGAAGATAAAATAATATTATCTTTAAAATATAAATGAATATATTCTTAGAACTTTCAAAATATAACGTTAAAAATTAATTTTAATCATAAAAAATTACAATTATTTACTTTTGTTAAAATCAGTTATAAAATTTGTTTGTCATAAATGTGATTCCACTTCAAAGTAAACACGTTAGAAACAGACAATAAAAAAATAATATATAAAACAATGTATATATATATATATATATATATA
>Ga0209700_107466_pt1 | contig 15416 bp, 10 predicted proteins | sample SiratroredBW_FD_187528 | JGI IMG/M metagenome (GOLD analysis project Ga0209700, IMG submission 187528) | Root nodule microbial communities of legume samples collected from California, USA - Siratro red BW (SPAdes) (version 2) | ecosystem: Host-associated > Plants > Roots > Nodule | place: USA...
TATAAATCGATTTAAATATATATATATATATATATATATATATATATATATATATATATGAATGAATGAAGATATATAATGTTATTGTTGTGATATGATAATTTAGAGTTATACTATCAGTCAAATTTTTTATTCATATGTAATATTTAATGATTTTACAAATTTAAAAATAAAACAAATAAAATACTAAATAAAAAGGTAAGTTAGAGAGTTTAAAGAAATATATATTCATAAATTAAATTTTTATCAACCAAACTATCAACATCAGACTTCATGATTTATCTTATACATCATATTGTCATTATCACATCTCTACAATAACTCGTATCTCATATATATATATTGACTCACATACAAAAACACTTGACTCTCTACTTTCGAAAGACTCGTGAATTGAGTTAGACTCAGAGGTTTGTACCTATCATAAAACTCTAAACTGTGAATCCACACAGCCCCCAATCGTCAATCTTGTATGACTAAGGTTAGTTCCCCTGAGACTTTTCTGACCTTTCTGACCAGTTATATTTCAAACTGCAATCACTCAGTCTAAACCTCTATCGACTCTCATCACCTAGTCATCTTCATTTATGTGATTCTAATATACTAGTAGCACCTAGATACTTCTTTCTTGACAAATCCTCAAACAATGCACATCCTAACAATCTCAACACGGGTATCTCCCTTTCCTGGAAATAATACTATGTATCGATCACCATTCCATATCATTCTTAAAATCTCATTGAATCCATAACATCAAAACATACAAGAATAAATCCCACACATCAAGGCAATAGTTATTTACTAATCATTCAAATGTCTACTGTTCCCCCACAAGTTCAATTAACGTAAAATCGGTAATTTCATCAAACTATACATTATCACTCTTAAAGAACATTTCAAATCAAAATCACATCTCATTCTACAATTAAATATTCTAACATAGTGTATTATAACAAACTTTTAAGACTAACTTCCCCTACCAATTCGTACTTAATAAAAAGTAATTAAAATATGTGTTAAAAACATTCAAACTAGCCTCCCTTACTTGCATAGAGTAGAGAATTACCTATAAAAGACTCCAAGCTACCGCTTGTAAGTATACTCAACCTACAATGTACAATTTCTGATCAATGATCTGAACCTACCCTTAGGATCTAAAACGAATAGGGATTATTCTTGATGTCTCTAAGACTACATATAAGAAAGTGCATACATATTTTCTTTTTATAGAAATCCCAAAACCACTTAAGAACAAAGAAAAATTGATACTTATCTACCTAAACCAAAATGATGACATGTTAAACTTACTCTATCTTACACCAAGAATTGTATGGGACTTCTAAATCTCTAATCTGAATTAAGAAAGAGATAAAGAAAAGAGAGAATTGAAAAGGGATTTAAGATTTTTAAGATAGAGTAAACAACGGGTTTTAGGATTCTTTTTTAGAAAAGAGAAAAAAAATTATAGGATTTTGTTATTTAGAAGAGAAAGGTTTTTGTTAAAATGATTTTTTATAATATAAGATAAGATAACATAGTATAACATAATATAACATAATATACTATAATATAATATAATTATTTACTTGAAAAAAAATTATTTTTGAAAATTTATAAAATAATATAAATATTATGTAAATAATAATTTACTTTATAGATTAGTAGTCATGTAACTATTAGTTAAATGTTACGATATTTATAAATTCTTAAATCAAATTTAAATTAATTATTTCATATTTGTTTTGAATTGTGTAAGTACGAAAAGTAAAAGATTTAACAATTTAAAAATATTTTTTTTATTATTTATTTGTTTCAAGATAAATCGTTATTTACAATATATTGAAAGTAGTGTTTTATGATAATTTAATATTATAATATCAAAAATATGTGAAATAAATAATATTAAAAGACGATAATTAATTTTTTTTAATATTTAAGATATTTTAAAATATGTAAACAATAATCTAATTATAAAATATGTAAGATTTTATTACTTTTAATATATATAAACAAAGAAATGTGTTTATTGAATTTTGGGTAACTAAAAAGTGCTAACTACTCGATTGTAATGCTTTCCAACACATCGTGTAGGTATAACTTTTAAAATATTATAAATACATTCTTATTGTTGATAATTGTTGATAAATATCAACGTTAATCCTTACAAAATATTTATTAGTTTATTTATTTATTTTATAATTTTTGACCGTACTTTCTTTTGTCTCTATAATTATTGTAACTAATATAATCTTAAAATAAAATATACTAATTAATATAATTAAGCACAAACAATATCTTAAATTAAAATGATTAAATTTTTTAGACACGTAATTTAATTCAATAATATATTCATTATCTAATATCAATAAAGTAATTATATATACACATTATTTTTACATTTTCATTTGATAATCTGCTTTAACATTGTATTTATATTAAAAATAGTTATATTTTACTTAGAGGTTATAATTTAATTATGTTATTGCTCATTGTAGATACAATGAAATGTTGCCAGAGATTTTGAAAGTAAGAGAGGTAAATATTGCTTATTCATATGCAATAATGATCTAAAATAATATTGTATAAATAAAAAATTAAATTTTACTTTCAAAAACAATATAAAATTTATTGTTAATAATGCATTAAAAATAAAAAGTTAGACGTGATTATTGTGTTTTAAAAAATACTAATTATATTACTCAGTTGAATTATACACTTCAAGATAATCCAGTTGTTTTAATTAATTAATCATAACTGGTAATAAAAACTACAAAACGGGATAACCACATCAATGATTTAAAAGTAACAACAAATCATATGAAAATTAGTCAGGATAGTCAGTCAAGATATATTTAAGTCAATTATTTTATATTAATTTTAAATTGTATAAAAATAGAAAACAAGTTATTAATTATATATATAGTACATGATTATGTTATTTTAAAAAAATATTAATTATATTACTCAATTGGATTATACACTTAAAAACGATCCAATTATTTTAATTAATTAATGATAGCTGGTAATAAAAACTAAAAAACCGTTAACCATATAAATGATTTAAAAGTAAAATTAAATTTACAGAAATTAAAATTAGTCAGGATAATATTTTGGAGAAAGTTAAAATATATTTCAATCAATTATTTTATACTAATTTTAAATTTTGTAAAATAGAAAATAAAAGTTATTGATTCTAATTATATAAAACATTTTTTTTTATTGTTTTCTTCATTTTAAAAGTTATACCTACCCTATATGTTACCTAGAAAATCTTACAGTCAGTAATTATAACCGGTCATACCAAAATTCTATCAGACACATTTTTTTTAACACACATCCTTTTATTAATATATTGAAAAAGTAATAATCTTACATTGTCTTTTTTTTTTTTTTTTTTTATTTTTATAATTAGGTTATTACTGATTGTTGGATACAGTAAAATATATTTTCAGGTATTTTTTAATATTATTTACTTCACACTGATGTGAATTTGAATAACAAATACGTAACACATATATTATAATTTTTAATTAAAAAAAAATGTAAAATAATATATTAGTGGTAGATTCTTCTGAGTTGAAGTGGGAAACACATGTCCCTACTTCACCGAATGATGCCAACCATCATTACGTGGAAATAATATCTCCTTTATCTACCTTTCACACATTCGCCACGAGCTCGCCACACGCCCCTTTTGTCACGCAATCTTACCCGTCCACCTGTTTTCAATCCAACGCTCAGAAATGCAGATCTCACTTTCCAAACTCCCAAAATACCCCTCTCTTCTCCTACATATACCTTCCTTGTCCCACGCAAGCTTCACCACCACAACTCATACCTCAATTCTTAGCCGCCATTGTTTCTTCTTCTTCCCCCATTTCCTTTCCCTCTTTCTCGATCTCTTTCGCTTACCCTTTTGGAGATTTTGATCTCATGGCCCTCGCTCCTTCTAAAGTTTCTCCCTTTTCTGGGTTCTCTCTCTCAGACGGTGCTGGGGCAGCCGTGAGAAACCCAACCTGTTCTGTTTCTTTGAGCTTTCTGAACCACAAAGTGGGAAGCAGAAACCTTGCGGTTTGTGCCTCTCCTGCGCCTCTCACTGGGGTGATCTTTGAACCCTTTGAGGAGGTTAAGAAGGAAGAGCTTGCTGTTCCCACTGCTCCGCAGGTTTCCTTGGCTCGTCAGTACTACACTGATGAGTGTGAATCTGCCATTAATGAGCAGATAAAGTGAGCACTTCTTTGATTTTCAATTTTTTTTGGGTTAATTTTGGAGTAATTACTTCTGCTTTTGTTATCTGTGACGTTTTTGTTTAGGAATCTGTTATTGCGTTTTCTGTCTCCTGTTTAGAGAGATTTGTTTAAACAGATTGAAAAGTTGACAGCTTTATGATTGAAGAATGAAAGCAAAACATAAAAAAGTTTAAAATAATGTTTAGAGTCTTTGCTTTTGTTATATAAGCAGATCGAACAATTATTTTTATATATGCTCTTCTAAAGTTAGCCTTTTGCATTATTGAATGATTAAACTCAGGAAAGTACTTTTCCTTGTACTAGTTCTTGTAAAATAGAAACCAACGTTGATTATTATATGTACATAATGATAATCATTGATGTCTTAAGAGTATTGACCGTTTAACAATCCCTCTGCTTCACTTTTTAGATTTTGTTCTGCAGTTTTGATCCTGAGATAAAAAGGGTAAATTTGTATTTAATTTTTTTAAAATGTTTTTTTTAGTTTTTGTGTTATATAAATGGTGGTTTTGGTTTTAGCAGAGAATTTTTCAGATGCGGTGGATTTTGTCCCTAATTACATCAAACTGAAGTACAAGATCTGGACCAAATTAGTCACTTTTTTACCATACCCAAGATCAAAACCATCATTTTTAAATTATAAGAATTAAAAACAAATTTGATCAAATTTTGAGATGCCTAGAACGCATTATTTATTTAGAAAAAAATTGAAAATTTGTATAATTTTATATTTGCTTGCATCTAATACTGGTCCTCTGCTAAGAGTTTTTCCACTTCAATTTTGTGTCACAGTGTGGAATACAATGCTTCCTATGTGTACCACTCTTTGTTTGCATACTTTGACAGGGACAACGTAGCTCTCAAGGGATTTGCCAAGTAACTAACATTAAACCCTTTGTGTCTTCTTCTTCTTAAAGTTTTTTCCTTTTCTCAAACGGGTGTTCATTTCACGCGCTGTTATTGTTGAAAACAGGTTCTTCAAGGAATCTAGTGAAGAAGAAAGAGAGCACGCTGAAAAGCTTATGAAATACCAGGTCAAATTAATTTTATTGTTCACTGTTAACTCCTAATCATGCAGCTAAAAGTAACTTCTCTGAAGTTACATGACAGTATACTGATATATCTGGTTTTTTGTAAATTGTTTAGAACACTCGTGGTGGAAGAGTGGTTCTTCACCCCATCAAGAATGTACCCTCAGAATTTGAGCATGTGGAAAAGGGGGAAGCATTGTATGGTGAGCTTACTGATTTAATTACTGTTTCAATAACTCTGTTAAGTTCTGAAACTGTGCATTGTGGTTTCTCATATGTTATCAATTGAATATATATGCTGATTTTCCTCTATTGCTTTGTTCAGCTATGGAATTAGCTTTGTCTTTGGAGAAGTTAGTGAATGAGAAACTTCGGAATGTGCACAGTGTAATGCATCTTTACTTTTCTGCTTTTGGTTTTGTTTTTCTCTTAATTGTTTTTCCTCTGGAACTCAAATTATTTGATCTAACAGGTGGCAGATCGCAATAAAGACCCTCAAATGGCAGACTTCATTGAAAGCGAGTTTCTGTCTGAACAGGTAAAAGTCATCTAAACTGCAGAGTGGTTGTGAATTCATAGAAATTTCGGCAATTAACAATATATAGAGACTGTACCTTGCTTTTGTTACCAGTCTGTTTTATCTGTTTCTTAAAACGTGTCCCTTTCTTTTGTACAGGTTGAAGCAATTAAGAAGATATCAGAGTATGTAGCTCAACTGAGAAGGGTTGGAAAGGGTCACGGTATGTTTTGCTACCACTATTTCTCATATTGGTTCACTAAATTTGCCTTTGATGTGTACATTTCCATCAGTATGGTACTTTTCTCCTAATAGCTTCTGCTTGTGTTTGTGTTTTATGGCTTGCAGGTGTTTGGCACTTTGATCAAAGTCTGCTTCATGATGGCCATGCGGCTTGAACTTGAATAGACTTTATTAGTCTTCATTTATATTTGCTCTTCTATTAAATTCTGGTTGTTTTCTAATTTAGAAGTAGTGTTTAAATGTTTTTCCTATGTACTGAGGTGTAAGAACTTGTAGTGTTGTTGTGGTAGCAAGTATCATGTGTAAAGACTGCGAGCATATTATGCAATAACATTTGGTATCTGCTTTTCAATTGTCCCTCTCTATTAAAACTGTCAATGGTTACTTCGACTTGATGGTATTAAAAATTTCATAATCTTGATAATGAGGAATACTAGATCGAAATAGACGTTTGTTTAATATGTCATATACCTAAAGCATACGCTTAATGTATTTAAGAAAGGAATGTCATTAAAAGTTTAGAATGTTTTTGAAACATCAAAAGTGTAGGGATACGAGTATAATATCCTCTCTAAATTGAGGAAGGTTGTCACAGGAAAAAATTTTAGTTGGAATACTTGCCACAAACTAACTTGAAAGTTAAACTTAATTTGGAATTCAACTTGAGTCCAAACACAGAATTCTTCAATTGAAGGCCACATGTCAAGTACAAGTATCAAAAACATTGCTCTTCTTACTGATACCTATACATTAATTTACTTGAAAAGATGTTATTAGGTTTAAAATAAACACAAATCTGTGTAAGATTTTCATAAGAAAATGATGCACAAATGGAAATTGGCAATTTGGATATTGGTAAATTGTAAGAGCTGCACCGGCAACACCTATATTAACTGGATATATCACGCTGGTTTATGTGATTTCTGCTTCTTTTTTGGATGGTAATTCTTTGGGCTATTTTTGGTTTCTGTTCAGCTGTATTGTTGAACTATATTTGTCTTGCCAAATTTGGTGATATGTTTTGGTTTCCTGTTTAGCAATTCACATACTAAGTTTCAAAAGAATCATTGGTTGCTTTAAAACTATACTTTGCAAAATATAGATGATTCGAGCTTGTATTTACAAATGCAAACCTACCTCTGAAATGTAGATCCAAAATATAGACTAAAACTCAGCTGATACTGAATAATTAAAGTCTGATCATTCCCTTTTACTTCCCTTGGAAACAAAATTAATGTGTGAAGGAAGGAGTAGACGCTGAGGGAATGGAACTTGAAAATTTTGATTCCACTTTCTCATATGATACTTTAATCAAACCTTTGCTGCACTCACCCATCAAGAAAAAATCATGACCATGTAAACAACCACTCAACAATATTTCAAGTTGGCCTAAAACAGATCATCCAATATGAAGAAATATTGGTTCTTTTCTTGTGAAATGTATTTTGAGGAGAGGAAGACTCAATCATTTTCCACATAACTTGGATATCTGAATATTCTCCACAAGACTCCATGTCTTTGTAAAGACTCAGAAGTCCATTTCTATGCCCTGTATTCAACTCCATAAACAAAGAAGTATCAAAGGAAAGTTAACTATGTCATCCAGAATTACAAGTGAATCATAGCATCTCAACTTCAAAGTAGCTTTACCTTTAGATTTGAACATGAACTTTGAAGTCACTTTAAGAAGGATACTTCTAATTGGGTAGATAGACACCCTCTTGAAGTACCTCCAACCCTTCCAGTTTCCCATCTTCTGAATAGTTAGCTAGCTTTCTCTTCCTTGCACCATTTTATACGTGTGAAGTATGTCCTTAAAAAAATAATGCAATGATTTCTGGCAAAACAACAAGATGAGTCCTTCCACATAAGAAAGCAACAAAGTAGAAGACAAGGCCTTTTTGTGTACTTCTGGAGTGTTACTATATATCTACTGTCTAAAAGTTAAGATATTCATGCTTATGGTACTTCTTTAATATATCAGAAAAATTAGTTATGGTAAATTAATATTTGGTATGTAATATTATTTTGACATTCTCATTAAATTTTACCAGAAAACACTTATTGTGAATTGATTTTGACTATAGAAAAAAATGAGAAATACTCCAAAGTCATATCATAGCAAGCACTTGGTGATACAGGAGTTGGATCATTTTAGTTTATAACAGATAATGCAGGTCAACAGTATATAAATAATGAGTTGGAGGAAATTGCTTTGGATTTTGCTTCCCAACTTATTCAACTCACTAAATATTCTCAATCTAATTGCATCAATAAGCAAAATGGTGGGGTGTGGGCCCCTTTTGAAGTGGTTGGTTGGTTTATTTCACTGTCTTTGTGTTTGCATTTGCACTTTCTCTGTAGTCTTTTCTTTATGCACCAAAATAAAGATTTTCTTTATCAGTAAAAAAATAATTACATCCATAATAACTCAAACAACAGAGTTAACCTTAATCCAAAACAAACATTTCATTTTTTTTATCGAAGCAATTGCTGTTGGTAAGTTGTTTTAAGAACCCGAGTTCATTTTCTAATGTTAATAATATTTTGAATGATGTTTGTGATATTTTTTTTTCAATAAGAATACGAAAGTATTTTCATATTCGAAGGTTATTGAGAATCATTTCTTTACTGTTTTTATTTTCACGAAGCATATATTATCTCGTCTTAAGTAAAAGAGTTGTATTCCTACGAAAATATAGAAACTTACTTATAAATTTTATTTTATTTATTTAAAATTTTAAAAATATTTATAAAAATATTCAAATGTAACCCAAAACTCCTGGAAATATGATATGATTCTGTAGAACAAAATTCTGGAAGCCTTTTTAAAAGTAAAGTCTGTTCTTATCTTAACAAGTTGTTGAGAATCAATTCATCTAATTTTTTTTTTAAGAAACATAAGATTTATTATTATGCCATGGAAGAGACTTAACATCCTCTATTATTATGCCATGGAAGAGACTTAACATCCTCAGTGGTTGATATTAGAAGCAAAGGTTCTTGAATTGGCACAATTTAGTAGGACCATAAAAGTGATTAATGTTTGAAGGAGTATTTGGACACTGTTTCAATCGCTTTCTATGCTATAACATATAGTTTAATTTTGGTGAGTTGAAATTTAAAAGTTTGGCCGTGGCATGTTCAGGAGTTATTATTATTTTTTTTTGAGGTGTTTATCAACCACTTATTATGACATCTCACCTATATATATGCTTTGAATTTGAATTTATCTCTATTGTTGTCTTAGTGTGTGTGTTTTATTTGGATGAGAGGTTTAGATGGGAATATTTTTGGTGCATATTCTTGGTGTTTTAGATAACTTTCACTATTTTATTTTTTGAATTGAGAAAAAAAATGAAGGGAAAGAAATCGAATATAGAGTCATGATGAGAAAGTGAGGTTCTCTTCACACAAAACTAACAAATAAAAATGTCGGTTCACAAAAAAATGTTTTTATTTGTAGGTTCATTACTCAGCTGGAATTATTTATGATTTTCTTTCGCAAGATTTTATTTGCAGATATAAACTGTCTAAGTAATTATTTGCAGATTTAAATTTTAAAGGAGCTTTACTTGTGGAATTAAATATTCAGAACATTAACGCTTAAAATTTGAGAATTTTTTTCTTTTTGATGTTTGATGGATTACCTTCTAATGTATTTATTATTATTTTATGATCTTTCCAAATTAAAATAAATAATTTCTAATAACATATGGAGATTACTAGTTTAATATTAGTTGTGTAAATATGAACACTTTATATAAGAAAAAAAAATATCTTTTTTACACCATTATTCATGTTACAACTCATTTTACAATAAAATATTAGATTATAATAAATAATAATTATTTAAGTTTAAAAGAAATGTATATCACTTTTATGGGTGTCAAAGGACTGGTGTCCGTATCTAAGTTTACAAAATTGATTCTTTTTGTAGGTTTGAAAAAAAAAGTTTTTAGGGTTCATTTTGTATTGCGTGAGTTTGTTGTGATGGTAAAATATTAACTTTTAATAATATATTATATCTTTTTTTATCGAAATTCATTCTGCATTTATAATATTCTTTATCGTTAACACGTTAATATGCTATCATTTTTTTTAGAAATATAAAGAAAAAGCAAAAAGTACAAGAGAATAATACCACACAAAAATTGGATTTCCAATAATTCTTTATCTTCATCTCATATTTTTTCGTGAAAACTTTCATTTGCGGAAAGATGAAGATTTACTTCAGAACTCAAAGATCGTGGGAGATAATAAAAGATCGTAATATTTAAACTTTATTACCTAAAAATATAAAAACACTTATAAGCAGTTTTATATGATGATATTTTCATTAAAATCATTATTTTGAAATTAAAAAGAATTTTAGATTAAATTTAAGATAGGAGTGAATTAAACTTTTAAAAACTTTCATTAAATAATAAAAAAAATAAAGGAAAAAGGAATTTTCTCAATTGAGACAGATTATTATACAATCATTAACAACACAAGAGAAAATCAACCAATTAAAAAACCAAAAACAATAAATTAAAATAACAATTAGTACAATGCTAAAAAAAATAATCAATTTAATTCAATGCATTGAATTTACCTTGTGAAAAATCCACTTCCAACTACAACTAAAATTGAAAAACAGATAATTTGAAATCTTATAATTGTTGTTTAAAAATTATAATCAATTGAATTTCAGAATCAATTAATCAACTATAGAATGCAATCTAAAAAGATAATGAATTGAAATTTCTCATATTCTTGCAAGATGATTACAAGAAAATAAATCAGCCAAACAATCAGTAGTACAGGAAAACAATTTGTTAAATCACAAAATTAACATATTCAATCCAAAACATATTTGATTAACAATAATAATAAGAAAAGAACTGAGAAGCAATCAATTGAATTCTAAAAATAATTAATTGTAAAAATTATGCAGAATCAACTCCTCAAACAAGATTAAGATAAAGAAAGAGCAAGAACACCCATATTTATCTTGATGCACTTTTTTTCAAAAATTACATTCAATCTCCTTGTCAATAAGTAAAAGAATTTCACTAAAGAACACTATTGTTCACACAGTATAACAAAGCAACAATTTTGCACCCTGCAAGATCTCATAATCACAGTGCAGAACCCTATTACACCAATGCAATATCACACTAACATAGTGCAAAACCCGATTGCACCCCTACAAGAGTAAACTCTATACAATTGTAGTCCCAAAATACCTTCAATTAATGAAAATTGAAAACTATACAGCACTACAATTACATTAACATAAAACCAATAGAGGAAAATGAATTGCAGTGACTTTTCTGAATGCTAAACTACTATAAACCAGTGCAATACAATCACTATCCAAGAATGTGCTCCAAGAATCACTTTCTTGGTTCTTCTTGAATAAAAAATACTTTATAAATCACTCTATTGCTTACTGTTTTTGTTCTCAATGTTCACTTACATGTCTCAGTGATGTTCTCTTCTTGAAAAAATATTTTTGAAAGCTATTATATAAGTCTCTAAAATTGTTTTGAAAGTTTGTTATAGTGTTATAAAATCAATCGATTGAAAACAGATTTAAATCGATTGATTTCCTGGTGATAGGATTCTTTTAGCTTATTGTTTTGAAAAATAATTCGTTTAAAGTTTTATTGAAACATTTTGACTTAAACAAATTTATCCCACTTCTAATTTTATATTTTGAAAATATTAGAGGATATTTAGAGCTCATTCCAATGACATATGATGTATGCACATGATTTAGACAATACACATACACACACACACACTAAAGCTAAAACATCTTCAAGTCTCCTTTGTTTTTGACCTGAGTTGGCTTCATAAAATACATAGACAACAACAATATTAATAGAAAGTTTAAGATCAATGAAAGTGGAAGAAGGAGTTTTAAGTGAGTGATAAAATAAAGAGAATGCAAGTTTTAAGTATGTAAGAGTAGACACAATATCAAGGACAAACCACTCAGATTGTCTAACAATATTACTAAAAAGGAGAAGTAACTCTTTGTTGCAACACTAACTTTTAAATAATAACGTCAACCAAAATGTGACGCTATTAGAGTCATCAAAACTGACTCTAACCTGACACAAAAGGTTAACTTTTTTAAAAGCATACAAAGAACGAAATTATTTTTGAATTTAATTTTATATTATGTAAAACATATACGCCAGATAAACCAATACTAAATACAAGAATAAAGTCAACTAAGTCAATGTCACGTTGAAACTAAATTTTTAATAAATAAAATTATTTGTGCTAGTATATAATTAGTGTTTACTTAGTTGAGACATATGAAGTCCACATAATGCTGAACATTATTAGCGTGAAATTAGATGATTCTAAACTGATGCCAACTGAAATAAATATTAAAAATAAATATGATTAGTATAGTCTAGTTGACACTAATCTTGTTTATTTTTAGTTTAAATTAATGTTGCCGAGATTGACACTAATTTTATATATTTCATTATTTATTTAATGTTGATCAAATAAATATTAACATAATATATTTTTAATATTTATTTAAGTTAGCGTCGATTAAGCCAATATTAATTTATTTGTTATGAATTTGCACATGATCATGACAACAAATAAAAACGGTAAAGTATTTTTCCTCTCTCACTTTTCTACACAAATCTCTTTACACTCATCGTTTTTCATCCACACTCATTTTCTTCATTCACATTCATTTGCTTCATCCATACTCATATTCTTTATCTACACTTATCTCCTTCATCTATTGCATTTTTTTTCTTTTACTATTTTACTTTTATTAAAAACAAAGGCGTTGTACAAGATTTTTTTTTTAAATCATTGTTATTAGTGTCGGTCACACCGATACAAATTAAATTAATACTAAACATAAATTTTATTTAGTCTAGGCTTAGTCCACATTAAATTAAAAAATTTTAAAATAAAAATGTATTAGAGCATGCTTGACTAACACTAAAATACTTTAATCAAAAACTAATTTAAAAATTAGTGATGAATTAGAGTACCAACTTAAATAACACTACGTAAAGTTAACCTTTAGAAACTGTTCTTACACGAATTTAGGGACCACAATAGTCCGACAGCTTCTTGTTTGGATCTCTCCTATCTAGTCCGGCCTCAACGCCAATCAAGTCCGAATGGCTCTCCCTCTGGACGGATAACTCGATCACCTTGTCCGAAGCGGGGGGTTGTACCTGCGATGACACTCCGACGCTCAAGTAAGTGCCCAGTTATCGGAGTTAAATTTGCTTATCTTAAAACTTTCTTACCTCTGGTCCTTACTGCTCACGTATTTATAGGGTTTTTAGAGTTTACTTATTTCTTACGTCTTGTCAGCTTTTGCAGCTTTTGTGTCAGGGGTTGCGTGTATATTTGGAATATCATTTTTCCTCGTGTACATAGGAGTTCTCAGTTCTCTGGGCAGACAGTATACATACCCTAGGTGGATAGTATGCTTACTTTGGGCGGGTAGTACACTTGCCCCCCAGACTTGAGTGAAAAGAATTGGAAAGTGAAGTCTTTCGTATCAGGCGGAGACCTTTCGTCTAATTTGGACGAATAGTTCAATGCTTACTTTATTCGTTTTTTCTGCTGCTTGCCTACTGGCGAAGTGAGGGAACTCAATAGTTTGTTCATCTTAATTGTTCTTCTCACATGATGCTGACATGGCATCCTTAGATGACTATTCCCCTTGTTTGATCCTGCAATGGGAATTTGATCGTGTACTGTTCAGATTTCTTGAACAGTGTGTCTCGTCTATAAATAAGTACCTTGGGGTTACATTTTTCCTACGCGTTCCAAAACTTCTTTGATATCCGGCAACTCTTGTAGTATAGTGGCTAAGTGCAACACGTCGTTTTCCAAGGTAAAAATGTCCTCCTTGTCTGGCTTTTCTGAATCCACTGGAAGTGTCTCATCAAGTGCCATGGCCGAGTCTAGGGTTTCTGAGGGCTCGCCCATTTTATCCGAGGAAGTATCCGGTAACAATCATGATGGAGCTTTTGAGCAGCCTAATGTTGTTGGCATGCTTCCGTCTGAGCTAGCCGAGAACAACATGCCTCATCAAAATGGGTATGAGTGGGCAAGTACCCCTGGTCACCTGTCGGTTTTCTAGGTATAGATGGTCTTCTATGGTAAATTCCTATGCCGCAGCAATTCCCATGTTCACTACAGGGAAAACGAGCCCCGAGCTCTTTGCTGAACGTTGTTCGCCTGTGGACAACGTGTGTCATGGGCGTGAAGGTCATGATCACGACTTCTTTTATATCTACCCTTGCATGTTTACAGATTCCATTGTTCGCCTCCCTTTTGATGAATTTACTATGGGCGTATTACGTGCGTTGAATGTGGCGCCCACGCAATTGCATCCTAATTCTTGGGCGTCCCTTCAGGCATTTCGGCTTTTGGCTGAGATGTTCCGCCTTCGCCTTTCCCCTCATGTTTTTCTGTCCTTCTACAGTACTCGCCCTTCTTCTCCTGTGAAATGGGTTTCTCTGATCAGTCAATCTCATAATGTTCTTTTTACTCCCTTTTTTTCTTCTTACAAATATTTTAAGGATTCTTTTTTCGAAATCATCATAACCCCCGCCAGCAGGCATCATTTTTTCAATGGGGATAATGCTAAGTTTCCGTTGTATTGGACCCGGGATCCAGTCCACTATCTGTCTTGGCCGAGGTCTCCCACGATCGAGGACGACAAGAAGATGTTTGACATTATGGACCAACTCCCTCGGAAGCTCAATGTCCGATCCATTCTTAAGCTTTATCTTTCCCCACACAGCTGGGTGGATTTGTCTGGTATGTTCGTTTTTTTTGCGACGATATGGTATCGGTTTTTAACCTTGCTGAATTTTCATTCTTCCTGACAGGTATAATGGCTTAAAGGGGACCCTCTTATCTCGGAAAACTGCAAAAAATCAAAGAGGATCGCGCTGCCGAACAGAGAGTTGTCGGCGAGGGTCCTGCTCCTGACGCCACACCCTTTCCCCATCAAGCTCCCCCTCCTCCTGATAGCGAGAAGAGAAAACGGAAAGAGAAGAAAGAGAAACCGAAAAGCAAAGATAAGAAAGCTTCTTCTTCTCAGCCTTCTCCAAAGAGATCTCGACTAAGTGTCCCGGACACGAGTAAGGATCCAGATGAATCTGATAGGGGTTTAATAGGTCCCCTCTTCGCCCCCGACATGTCTTTTGCCAAGGGCACCAGTGTGGTCCTTTCATCTGCTGAGAAGAAGACCTTCACTGGCTGTTCTACTATCGAACTGGTCAACACATGTCTTGAAATGCATAGTCGGTCCTTAGCTCTTACCAAAGTGATTCGTGCCCATGTGCTGAAAGGTGGTGTGGCCGAACTTGCCAAGGT
>Ga0209700_107468_pt1 | contig 15411 bp, 5 predicted proteins | sample SiratroredBW_FD_187528 | JGI IMG/M metagenome (GOLD analysis project Ga0209700, IMG submission 187528) | Root nodule microbial communities of legume samples collected from California, USA - Siratro red BW (SPAdes) (version 2) | ecosystem: Host-associated > Plants > Roots > Nodule | place: USA...
TTGAATGTTAAACTTAGTTTTATTCGACTTAAGAATTCATATTTGCATTTGTAAATCTAATCACTTCAATTCTTTTCACTCTTATAAGCTAAAAACATTATTTCGCTAGCTTACCCTTGCTTTTCTTGTTGTTTTGTGAACTGCGATGATTGTACTATGTACATTAGCAGGTGCAGATGCAGGTTTAGGAACACCTTAAAGATGATATACTCTTAAATCGATCTCCTTTTGTCTTGTATATATATTTTTGTTGTAGTTAAAGACTCTATAACCTTGAGATGGTTTTCCTTTTGTCATGAGAATAGTTATACATAACTCTGATGTATCTGAACACTTTTTGTAGTACCTTGAACCTTAAATGGATGTTAATACTTGGTAACAGACAAAAGTTATAGAATTTTTGGGCTGGTACAATTCTATTATCTACTCACTAAAACAAAATTTATTGATAAAAAAAATTTAAGTATTTTTCATGCTATCCTTCTTATTATAGATTTATTTCTCAAAATATAAGGTTTATTTATCAAATCTTATATGAAGTAATATATATTTCTGATAAAGTAATATCGCCTCCAACATGATTACAATTAAGTTAAAATTTCTTAAAAATATATACTTGTGTTATTTTTTTTTATCTATTATATAAAAGTATTTATATAAAAGTATCAAGATGGGAAATGATGTGTTCATCTATTTATTTTAAGTTGCATCAATAAAATCTAAACATCCATGAATCCTTTATGTTATTATTTTTCTAATACTATGGTTACGTTCTCAGAGTTTACCTATTCAGTTGACACTAATCCATTCCCGACTTAAATAACCTTACATGCTCAATATCTTTTCAATTGTTTGTTGGTAAATTTACTTCATTCTTTTTTATTCTAATTAATTACCTTTTTCTTTATGATTGGCAATATATAACGTCCTAGAATTTAATTTTGGCAATCACTACGGGTTAGCATTATATTTATCAAGTTCATAAGATTCACTCATTGGCACTAGTAAGATTCACTCATTGGCCTCATTACAAAAAGTTTTGATATACTGTAGAAAAATTATTATTAAAAAGTAATCACATTCTTCAATGGAAATTAATTAGAAAAAAATTATATGTATTTTTTATCAGAAAAAAATATCATTAATAAAATCACAATAAAATGATTAAACCCATATACATATAATACAAATTGGTCAGAGAGTTTTTGCAAAATACTTCTAAGACAAACCTATTACTCCGACACACCCTAGAGTTTTTCAACAGTTCCTTCGTCACCTCAGAGATTAGGCACTTCTTGATATAATGTGGTATGCAAAAAACTTTCTTAAGCTTATAATAAAACTTTATTTGTAGAAAAATTCAAACACAATTTCTTTGGGATAGGGCTCAACAAGGAGAAAGATAGTATGAGTAAAATGGAATGAGATAGGTAAATTAAAAGAATTAGAAATAATAAAAGATATTAAACTGTTACATATAGCCTTACTTAGAAAATATTAGGATGGAAAATGAAAATCTATGAAAACAGATATTAGAACCAAAATATTTTGGAGAGATTTGAACAACAATACAGAAAATAGGAATCATTTTTTGTGGTAGAGAGATTTAAAGAGGACTACAAATGAGAATGACACAAGAAATTGATTTCAAGAAAATGTGATTTGGAGAATAGAAAATAGAGAACAGATTAGGTTTTGGTATGATGTGTGGAGAGGTGGGGAATCCTTGTTAGGAAAATATCCAAGATTATTCAGCAACTCTTTGAATAAGGATGCAATAATTGGAGAACTAGTAAGTTGGAATTTTGATAGGTAGGAATGAAAGTTAGATTGCAGTAGTTTGAATGGAAAACAAATCAGGTTAATGAGCTGAGATGATTTGAATGGAAAGCAAATCAGGTTAATGAGTTGAGCTGAATGAGATAGTATAATTTTAAATAGAGAGATGATGGATGAGAATGGAAAGAAGGGTCAACTTAAAGATACTCTTAGCCAGACTTATGAAAAAATACAAGATACTACTGTCGGGGAAAGAAACACAGCTGTCATTGAATTATGGAAGATGAAAATCTTACCGTCTGCTCAAAACTTTGCTTGGAGAGTGTTGATTAACAAAATAACCACAAAGAATAAATTGATAAGTAAAGGAATTACCTTATCTAGTAGCCTATGTGTAATATGTAGGAGGTCAACGATTCAGTGAGTCATCTGTTTTTTTTTTTTTTTCAAGTGTAGAATAGTATGACAAGTGTGATATTTTGTGTTTCAAATGGTTTGAAGTAAGTGAGGTGCACCACTGTAAGGCAGATCATAGCAATTTTACACATTGAAGTTGCCCAAGAAACATAACTTTGTTAAGAGAACCATGTGGATAACTATTATTTGAAATCAGAGGAACAATATCCCTTTTAGGGATGATGTGGTTGATGCAGTTGAGATATTTACACTTGCTCAAATCAAGGCTTGGAGACGGATAATAAATATCCAAAATTGAATTTCTCATACTTAGATTACTGTAAGAATCCAACTTTGTGCCTAAAGTTGGTTATATAATTCTAATTCACTTTAATGGATCCTTTTGTACTAATAATATATTGAAAGATGAATATTTATGTTTTATGATTTATGCCGAGCTTAATCTATAAATATGTATGTGTAGCTAAGTTATGAGTTCAAAACACCAATACAATAATGATGAATATAATAAACTCTGAAATATAATTAGTTATAATAGGTGTATTATTGTTCTCTGGGAAGCTTGTATTTTATGGATTTAGGGTTTATAGATGTTGGTGAGTTAATGCAATGTAATTTAATATCCATATTATATATTTTCAGCCTTGTATACTCAAACTCTATTAATTGTAAGATAAGATTGATGTGTTAGAATAGATTTTTTATGTATAAAAATTGGGGATCTGTCAAATATCCTACCTATTAATTGTTAAATTTGTTCTTTGTTGATTAAAAAGATAAATCTTTCTTAGTTTATATACTTCTACTGTGTAATGATTGTAATATAAGATTATTTTACGTAGATTAAAACTAAATAGTATATATTATTTTTTAATCATTTTTATTAAGATAACTTGTTTTTTTAATAAATACATTATTTTGATAGAAATAAAAAGAAAATTAATTCATAAATAAATTAAGAAAAAAAATATAATATCAACAATTAATTCGAAATTTTTTAAAGATAATAAAACTATGTTGTTCATTATGGAAGAGAGAGTAACAAGTTAATAAGCATGCCTTACCTATTTTCTAAAACCAATATCTTCAACTTAAATCAATTTTGCTATATTTATAACATGACACAACATAGACTCAAGTAATATAAAGAAAATGAAACTTTTTATTAGTTAAAAGCAGTGTTATTTGTGCAGCACCATTCTATAAAAAAGTCAGTTTACGTTGGATACAATAATAATCTACCGACATATAAAAAAAAAACTTTTTACGTCAGATCCTTATATAATGAACATAAAAAATCTGCATTTATTTATCAAAATACTATGGCTATGGTGAATTTTTACATCAAAATACTGTGATGTAAATGACTTTCTTAGTAGTGATAATATTTTATAATTAATCTAACTCTAAATTACATCAGTGTTTTTTTTTTCCCTAAGATGTTGGATGCATCTTCTCATTACCTTCAGTAGTGTAAAAATTCAATAAAATGCCACGTCATTTTTTAGCAATCTTCTGTTGCATTTCTAAAAGCCGACAAATTCTATGCAGCATCATCTATTTTGCCATCTTATTTCTCAGTGTACCATGATTCGAAAACCATGATTTTATACATGTATGAGCCATCTTCCATGTGCTATATATATCATTCTTCAAATCTGTCATAATATTACAGAACTATCTATTTATGTAACCATGATTTGGACATATTAAATGCATAAGAAAGCCAACTTTTGGAATGAATTAGAAGTTAGAAGAGAAACACAAAGAGACACATTTGAAGAACATTCACATGCTGTCATACTAAACCGTTATTAGTATTTTATTCCATTTAGCGAAGCATTATTCCAACAATGATTCAAGGATTATTATTATTATTATTCCTATGCTTGATCTCCTCGAGATTAGACAAAAGAAAAGCCAATCAACAACCACTGTTCACTGTCCATTCAAACAGACAGACCGTCCTCTCCTCTTTTTCTTCACTACCTCGTTATTGGCAGAACAACCTCCTTTTATACACTTCCCTCTTTTCTTTTTTTCACCTTCTTTTCTCTTTGTCTTTCCATCATCAAGTTTTGAGCTTATTTGTGACAAAAGCAATTATTCCATTCACTGTGATTAAAGTTAGCTTGTTGCTTTGCAACATATTTTATAGTACCACAAGATTGAATAGAAGCAGCTTTTGATAATCCACATAACTTTACATACATACCAAAGAGAGAGAGAGAGAGAAAGTTGCATCACATGCAATCCACTTTCACATGCAAAGCCAAAATTTCCCTCAGAAACAAGAAAGGCACAAAACCCTCATCATATCAATGGCGCAGACACTAGTCTTGGTGTCCTCAAATGCACTAGTATAAGCTAGCACTATATGTAATATATATCTGCATCTTCCTCATACTACCAATATCTGAGCACTAAAATCTTCTTGTTGCTTTCCCCCCAAAAATTGATGAACCTCGTTGAACCAAACTCCATTTCAGTTATTTCTTCTAAACACCTCATCTCTAGTCAAGAGTCTTCAAAATACTGAGATCCACTACGTTAGGTTTAATAAAAACTCCAAATTCTCTTTGTGGTAGAAGCAAAGCAACAGATTGGAAAGATGAGAGCAGGAGTTTGCAGTATACAGCTTCAGGCTTTGACACCTGAGGCTGCAACCCTAGTTAAGCAAGCTGTTACTCTTGCCACAAGAAGAGGACATGCTCAAGTGACCCCTCTTCATATTGCTACTGTCATGCTTGCTACTTCCACTGGCCTTCTCCGCAAAGCTTGCCTTCAATGCCACTCTCACCCTCTCCAATACAAGGCATTAGAACTTTGCTTCAATGTTTCCCTCAACCGTTTGCCAGCCTCCACACCAAGCCCTCTTTTGAGTCCTTCATATTCCACCACTCCCTCACTCTCCAATGCCTTGGTTGCGGCCTTCAAGCGAGCCCAAGCTCACCAACGCCGTGGCTCCACTGAGAACCAGCAGCAACCCATTTTGGCCTTGAAGATTGAGGTGGAGCAGCTCATAGTCTCTATACTTGATGACCCTAGTATTAGCAGGGTCATGAGAGAAGCTGGTTTCTCTAGTGCCCTTGTTAAAACCAGGGTTGAACAAGCTGTCTCAATGGAAGTTTGTTCACAAGAACAAGCTTCTGAGGAAAACACCACCAAGCTTCAAGTTCTTGGTGGTAGGAACATGTCACCACCAAGATCTTTTAGTCAGTTTGGGGGCTCATTCATGAAATCTGTGGACCATGTTAGTGATGAAGTTGCTGATGTAGATGATGTAACTAGTGCTTTGAATGCACTTATGAGCAAGAGGAGAAACACAGTAATTGTTGGGGAGAGTCTTGCTAGTGCCGAGGGAGTAGCTAGGGGAGTTATGCAAAGGTTGGAGAGAGGGAATCCTCAAGGAGAGTTGAGGTTTGTGCAGTTTGTGAGTCTTCCTCTTTTCTCCTTCAGGAACATTAGCAAGGAGGAGGTTGAAAGGAAGCTTCTAGAGCTTAGAAGCCTAGTAAAAAGTCACGTGGGAAGAGGGTTTATTCTATACTTGGGTGATCTCAAGTGGTTGTTTGAGTTCTGGTCAAGTTATTGTGAGCAAAGAACAAACTATTACAGTTCTGTGGAGCATATGGTGATGGAGCTTAAAAAGTTAATTAGTGGAAATGGGGAGAATGGTAGATTGTGGCTTATGGGGATTGCAACTTTTAGAACATACATGAAGGGCAAAGCATGTCACCCCTCCCTTGAAACTATTTGGGATCTTCACCCTTTTACAGTTCCAGTTGGTAGCCTGAGCCTGGCTTTAAATTTTGATAGGTAACTAATTATCATTCTTTCTTCTAATATTCTATATTACTTTGCTTGGAATGCTTTTACTATTATTATTATTACTAGTGAATGCCTCGTAGTGATACTTTGGTTTTGTTTTTCTTTGTTTCAGTGATTTTCAAGTTCAGGAGAGAAGCAAGGCAACATTCAAGGACGAATCTTTTGAAGAACGGGCCAAAGTGCGCAAACACTTAACTTGCTGCAGAGATTGCTCATTGAATTTTGAAAAAGAAGCTAAAAGCATCGCCAGCAGTGTTACTATAAGAAAGAGAGATTGCACTACCAGCTTGCCAACATGGCTCAAAAATTGCAAGGAAGAGAAAAGCCACGTGATGGATGATCAGGTTATTATTAGTTAATCACTCTTAATTCAAAATACTTAATGATAAGGTATTAATTTATGGTCAAAAGTCTTGACACTGATGTTTATGGTTTTTATCTTGAACCAGGAAAATGCTAAGCTTAAGGATATCTGCAAGAAATGGAACTCATTTTGCAGTTCAGCACATGGTCATCCCTCCAATCTTGAGAAACAATTTTTGTTCATTTCATCCTCACCTTCATCCCCTACTTCAGTCTCTTCACATGAAAGAAAGCCTAGCTTGAACCTTACCCACCTAAATTGGCCAGTCATTTCTGAACCAAAAGAAGTACCTAAAGAATGTGAGTTATACACTGAGACTACTGTCAGTGATGAGTGTTATGAAGGAAAATTGATAATGTTCATGCCAGAGACAAACATCCCTAAGCCAGATCTTTTGTCTAATCCCAATTCTAGCCCCAATTCTGCTTCTTCAAGTGAGGCAGCGGAAGGTTTAGATAGCACTCAAATGTTCAAGGAGCATAATGAGGAGAATCTAAGGATTCTCAGTGATGCATTGCAGGAAAAGGTTCCACAAAATAAAGAAATGGCTAGGGAGATTGCTAGCGCTTTGCTTCTTTGCAGGTCAGGAATGAAAAAAGGAGGGAATCACTTGGTGAAGAGAGAAGATAGACAAGAAACTTGGTTTTTCTTTCTAGGTGTGGATTCTCAAGCAAAAGAAATGGTCTCAAAAGAGCTAGCTAAAGTTGTCTTTGGCTCTTACAGTAACTTTGTCTCCATTGGTGTAAGCAGTTTCTCCACCTCAAGAGGTGGTGATTCCACGAACGAGGCATCCAAAAATAAAAGACCTAGAGATGAGTTTGGTGGCAGCTATCTTCAGAGATTTGGGGAAGCTGTGAATGAGAATCCTCATAGGGTGTTCTTCATGGAAGATTTGGAGCAAGTTGATCACTTTTCGAAAAAGGGTCTTAAGAAAGCAATTGAAAATGGAACTATAACCCTTCCTGGGGGTGAATCTGTGCCTCTCAAGGATGCCGTTGTCATTTTCAGCTGTGAAAACTTTAGTTCAGCCTCAAAAGCCTCTTCTCCTGCAAGAACTACTTCTCCATCTTCTGATGAAAACATGGAGAAAGAGAACACAGAAGAGAAAACTCCACACCTTTCTTTGGATCTGAACATGGCCATTGAAGCTGATGCGCAAAAAAATGTGCATTTAGACGAAGTCACTGCTGAGATCCTGGAGTTAGTTGATAAGCAAATTAAGTTTCAAGTATGAATGGAAAATAGTTTTCTATGTTTTTTCTTTTTGAGTGTCATACTTTGGTTCTACATATATATTTTCCACTTGTTTAGTGTTGCTTAGTTAGACAATGGTGAGGGAAAGTAAAGCAATACAGGTACAGTTTTATGTGTAATTTCCACTTTTAGATGGTGTTGGTAAATCTGTATATATGTTAAGTAATCTGATCTTAATTTTTCATGCGATAGTGTGCCTAATGTTTTATGTTAATAACTATTGGCGTTTAAGCATGACACAGAAAGTTAAAAATCAGTTCCAAAGCAAATTAATTGTATGATCTTATGTAACCATTGGTGTTTAGTTAGCGTAGAAAGTTAAAAATGAATAAATAAATAAATAAAAATCTGTTCCAGTATTAAAATTTTCATTTTCTATTTCTAGATATTCAGAGTGCTTCGGCATCTGACGGCATAATTTTGATCACTTAATCTTAGAAATATGGCTAAGATAAGTTTTAATTATTCACGTGTTTGAATAACAAAAAGATGAAATTTTACGTTCACTTGTAATATAGAAGGACACTGTTTCTTTCATAACTATTTTTTTTAAATCACATTACTATTATTTTAATAATTTTTACATTATTCAATTCCAAATATACTCTTTTATTAGTCGTATACAAATCTCTCACTTGTCAAAATACCATTTACGTAAAAATAGTCCTAATCAATCTCATAAAGTTTTTTGCTAAGATCAGTGATTGCTCAACAAAGAGAAAGATGAAAAAAAAAAAAAAATTTGTAAGATAGAAACTACCTGTTTGTCTGTTTTTAAAGAGGAGATACTTTATTAATAGCAAAGATAAATTTTGGAACTATTAATTAAGGAAGCTTATTTTGAGTATTTTCTATTTTTTTTGTTTAATTAAAAAATTTAAAACATTTTTCAAACACAGGTTAAATATTGAAAATAAAAAAATATATATGATATTATCTTTCTGTTTTCTGCTAAGTGAAAATATTTTCGCAAACAAAAGCACGACATAAAATTCAGTGTCTAGCAATTAATAAGTTTAGTGACTTAATAATAACTATTGATAATAGTTAATATATTAAAAAAAATTAAAAAATAGTTTAATAAAAGCATATGATTCTAATCAATACCATAAATTCATTAATTGATTAATAATCTATCATTTTGTTGACAAAAATAGTGAATGAGGAAGAGCACAAGAACTTTCACAAGTCTTAAACATCATGCCTTGGTAAAACCTCTATGTTCTTGATTAAACTAAATTATTTACTCGATGTAAGTGGCAACATGAGATATGCAACCCCATGTTCTTCCTTGTCACTTTATCGTATAGACAGTTCAAACAAGTCTTTTAAGGAAATGAGACTTGTCAAAAGGGTTAAAGGTTCAACGAAGGGTATGTGCATGAAAGAATGATTCATAGCGTAAGCATTCAGCAAAGGAAAAGGGTTGCTAACTTCTCAAAGTACATAAAAAAAAAAAAAGCACTTTTCACAATGAATAAGTCAAAAGTAAAAATCGTTTTACGATAATGCATGAGGATCTAATACTTCAAATAAGAAGGAAATTGTAGAATTAACATTATTAAGAGTAATAAATGAGTGTGTCCATATGTCATATTTGGAATGTCTTATTCTATGTATGATTTCGTATTGTTTATTTTTCTAGAAAGGATTTCGTACTGTATCTTAAGTCATGCATGAGCATATATATTCTTTTATTTTGAATTAAAATAAAATGTTACATTTGTTTGATACCAACCATGAAAGAAAGATAAAGGAAAGAAAATGAAAGAAAAAGAGAGAGAGAGAGAGAAAAAAGTGGTAAAAGAGAAATAATTATATTTATAAATAACATATACCCTATGTAAAAAGAGTTATAATAAAGGGACTGAAAATATTAAATTTCATTTTAAATTTAATATAAATATAATTTTTTATTTTACCTATCAAATAGAAAATATGTAAAAGAAATTTATTTTATTTTATTTATAGTGAATTTCCATGGTATATAAATAAGTTGTTAAGGAGAAAAAAAAATCTAAAGATAAATTTTAAAACTTTATTAAGTTTAAAATTGTTTATTTTATCCCTTGAAATTAAAAAAAAAATGTTTTATATAATAACAGGTTTACGTATATTTTTTGAAATTATAAATTGTATAATAGTGTTTAATCAATCATAAATCCTTTACTTTATTATTGGTCTCTTCCCAAGTTAAAATAAAAGATTTTTGTTGAGAGACTCAACATTTCTTTTTTCTTTTATCACGTGCATATAAAAATCAAAATATTTTTCTTGTAATTGTGGTCTTTATATCCCTCTCACTCTTCTTTATTTCATCAATTCCAAATATAGGATTGAGGATACGTATAAGGATGTAAAAGTAGACATTCTACAATATATAGATGATATATATTTGCAAAATTGATATTAAAAAAGTATTTTTAGATATTTTGAAAAGTGAATTATATATATATATTTTTTTTAAAGTAAAGACAAACATGGTACAACGGGTTTTAGCACTGGTTTTTTTTTTTTATTATTATTATGAGTGTATCGTTTAAATATTAAGGAGAAGTTAATGGTGAAGAGAGGAATACATATGATATATTTTTGAAAATCAAGGCATCATCTTCCGCCCAACATTTTGTATAAATTAATAAACATGAAAACACAAAGTAACTCTCATAACACAGTATTAACTCACGTAAAGACAAATAATAAAAAGTCATTTTATTATAATTCAAACACCTAAAAACAAATTACAAATTTTCATCGTACTTCTCATTCATATGTATATTTTTAAATCTTTTACACACATAAATTCTACACTTGAATATGTATTTGAAGATATATTTTTATAGTCTCTTAATTTATCTTTGCTTTAATAAAAGAAGACCGTGAAAGAAACACTCTAATATGATTTGTGGACAATAATTGTTACAAGATTTGAACCAGAACATTCTCATAACATACTTCAGAGGCACTTTTACTATGCATCATAAGAACTTTTTTTTAACTAATTTGGAGAAATCTATTACATACAAAATATAATTCCTCTTTCTTCTTTTTAAAGTCACCCTTTAAGTTACTTTAACCTTGTAAAAGAAAAAAATAACGAATTAGTATATTATTTTTTTCCAAAAAAGGGATCGGGAAAACTAAAGCTAAAAAAGTGATTAATGAATTGAATGACCCGATTCGTAATTATTAGCATGCCTTAACCAAATTTTAATTATTTAATCCTTCCTGTTTGAGAGACAAAAAGAGCAAAAGAAATAAAATAAAATAAAAAATTGATCTTTAAGCTTTTAAATTTTCTATAATTTAATTCAAAGTTAAGTTCCTTACCTACCTTACAAGAAACCTAGACCTTCCTTTTCCCGAAGATTGTGAAACTTCTCATTTCAGTATTCTAAGGTTTATTAAGATTTCTGCCAACAATATAAAAGAAATATATATATTTGTTTAGATATGATAACTATCAAGAAAATTGTCTAGGGAAATTTATTCAGGCTTTATTTGGCGTATTTAATTGAAGAATTAAGTACAAATTGAAAAATTATTGAAACTAAAAAGTTAAGAATTGAAAAATCAAAAATGATAATATTGTAAATCAAGATATAAGTGTTCAGAAAAATTAAGTGACCAAAATGTGTAGAAAGACGCATTTATCAAGTATAGAGCAGTTAAAAATTTAATAAATTTATATATAAATATTTATTACCATTATTATTAGTCATATTATGTAAAGTATAGTTAATAAAAAACACTAAAAGGAAATTATCCTCACGCACACAAAAAGCTATTAAAAATAAAACATAATCATTTTTGGATAAAAACTTGTCTCATTTGTTTAAAATTAACAACTGCATAATAGGTAAAAAGTAAAAATAAAAATAGTAAGAAAAACAAGAACATATGGTCCAGTATGAAAAACAAGAACCAATTGAATAGGAAAGCAATACTGAGTACTGAACCTGAACAAAATAAAACCAAGGCAATTGAAGTATGATTTATTGGGCCATTGAAGTACTTGTTTCAATTGCCAATTACCTTCTACTTCAGTAGTTCAATTATAGTTTACGAATCTCCGTTAATCCATTAATTATGCTCAATGTAAGATTAATGCATGCTATTGTTCACTTTATTCAATGAAGTTTGCTTAGAGAATTGAAATACAAACCTTGCCCGCATAATTGTTTCCAACAATTTTTGTCGAAGGATTGATAAAATAGAAAATGTGAAAGGGGTCAGATAAGAAGAACTTCCATCTATTTTGATTAATATCACATTAAAGAAAAATTATAAGTTAAGAAAGATTTGATGCTAAGAATAAAAAATTCTAGTAAAGAATTAAGAGAATTCTCACTCAAACAAATAATTCAACTTTTAAAAAGAATAATGAAACACTTAAACCTAAAAAAATTCTTATATATTATGGATTTTGTACTTGTAGTCTAATTATTAATAAGATTCGTAGAATGCTTTGTTATTATGAAGCCAAAAAGTTAAACTAACTTAATTAATATTTTCTATCCCCTTGAAATTATGTACTTTTATTCATATTTGAATATAAAAGGATTAAATTAAAACTTTATCTGTAAGTACTTATAAATCAAATATGTAATAATAGAAAATGGTATATCTATTAGTTATCAATATATATAAATATTTTAATTACTTATTCATTAATTTAATAATATTATGATTAATGAGTTGACGGATATAATTTTTTTGTCTCGTCTCTATTTATATATGAAAAATGAGCTTCAGTATTCATATTCTTAATATTCCAAATACTAATTACATAATTTTATACAAAATAAAAATATATATGATACTGTCAAATATTTAATATTAAAATGATATATATTTGATTAAGTTTAAATAAGAATGAGTAGGAAGATAATGATAAATATCATAAAAAAATTTGATTAAGTTTAAATAAGAATGAGTAAGAGAATAAGGATGAGTATCATAAGAAATAAGAGGAGACAAGATCGATATATACATATTCATCTACACTTTTATATCCAATATAATATGTGACTGATACTGTTATTCCTTAATATTAAAATGCATAAAAATAATATATATATATATATATATTATATAACTTTCTAAATCAATTTGTAAAATTTTATTTGTTGATATTTTATTTCAGTTTTAATAGTAATATTTTATATAATTTATTAGTCATTTTATTAAATATCAATTAATAAAATTAAAGCAATTGACAAAAGAAATACCAACATCATATAATTATAATAAGGATATACATAAAGAGATATAGAGTGATTATTGAGATGGTCATTCAAAATTAAGCTGACCAATTAATTCCTGTAATAGAAGGTGAATTATGGCACACCAAATCAACAAATTTTCGAAAATACATATTTTTGGTGATAATTAATGACATAAATGTTGAAATGAGTGTGTGGCTGTTAGTGTAGAAGTTATGATTGAAGTGTTCATCCCAAGATGAGAAAAAAGGTTGCATAAAATATGAAGATATTGAAAGAAGACGATCCAAAGATGATTAGAATGGGAAGCAAAAGAGAATTTGAAAAGCAGAAGACCCCACTAGTTTCATTCTTTTTAGGGCTCACTAAAGCTTGTACAATTACAACCACATTTAAAAACAAAAAGAATTAAGATTCAAAATGTTCACACTCCTCATCAAAAGGCAATGCATCTTTTGCTCCTTTTTTTTTGTTTGAGTGGCAAATGAGGGTTTGGCATGGAGACAAGGTTTCCACACATAGAGCTTTTGCAGTCTTTAGGAAAAGAGAGGGAAAAAAAATATAAAGCCAAAACGGGTGTTTTATATACATAGGAGGAGGCCACTATCTTTCTTTTTCCTGCCATGGATCTCTTCTTTCTATTCAAAGAATTTTGTGCATGAAAATAAGGGATTTCTTGGATCTCCAACTCTCAATAATCAATGCTATATAATTGTGTCATCCCTATCTTTTCTGCCATATCACCTTGGATTCTTAACTAACTATGGGAACACTATCTATCAACTACCAAATCATTAATTTCATTTTTATAATTATACATTACTCTCTTCTAAATAAAATGATATGTTAAAATCATTAATTTTTATATAGAATGGCATTATATAAAATTTATAATTTTAAGTAATAAAATAAAAAACTATTTTTGTTTTATTTTTAAATGTCAACAATTAAATAAAAATTAATTAAAGTGTGAATTTTACCTTATTTTTCCAATGGAGTAAAACAAACTGAAACAAGAATTTTAAGAATGATGTAATAGAGTAGAACTTAAAAAATAAATTAACATATTATACAATAACTTTTCTAATAAAGATTGGGTAAAGGTGTTAAGGTTACATAAAAAAAAAAAAGGCTAATTATGAATAAAGTTGATAGATATTTCATACTTAATTAAAAAAAGCTATTAATCTACTTTGAAACTACATTTTTGACTTTCCTTATCATTTCATTAAATTTCTATGATCAAATTATTATTTCGTTCCCATCCCCGATATAATTAAGCGATAATAATAACAATACATATTTAGAACTGAAAATGGAAAAATTGTTTTTTGAAAATTAAATTTAATCTACAAAGTTTCATAGTATTAAATTTTTATGCTTTCAGAAAATAATATGATGATATGGTACAATTTTAAAAATTAAATTAATTATTTATTCGTTATAACATTATGCACAAATTACATTTAAAATTCTGAAATTTATATTTCATAAGCGGGTTTCATAATTTCTTATGAATAGTATTTTAGTTTGTGTAATAAATACTCAATTTTATTCTTTATAATGAATAAATATTATTTAAATGTAAATCATATTATAAATTATAAATCATAATAAATTTTTTAATATATACATTATATTATAAATTTATGATAAAAAAATTATATTGTGATTATACTTAACCATGAATAATTTTTAAAAGTATTAAAATTTATTTTTTTAGATGTGAGAAAGAATAAAAATAGAAAAATAGCCTATTAAAAGAAGAAAGAAATAATTAATACATAATATTAGGGTAAAACATGGGACTAAATGAGTGAGTATAACTTAAAAAAATCCTCATTTATAAGAATAATTCTTCAAAACATTCTCGCTAAGGAATAATTCTTAAAAATGTTCTCCTTAAGCTAGGATTCATATTTATAACTTAGGATGAGATGAAAAATATGTCAAAAAGAGAGAAACATTGGTTACTTTCTCTGTTTTTCATTTTTTTATTTAGTATTATAATAAGGAAATAAAGAGAATAATTGTTTTCTTTCTTTTTATTAAAATATTCATAATTTTATTAATATATGTTATCTATTTGTTGTTTGACATTTAGACATTGTTATTTTTGTTTCTTTGATAAGAGTATAGTTAGAATAAATGTGATATTGAAGTTTTTGAAAGTAATAGATAATAAAAATGAAACCATTATTGAAAAGTGATAAAGAAAAGTGAAGGTAATGTGAAGTATTTATAAAGTTGGTGAATGTGAATGTAAGGGTAGCCTCTGATCTAAGGGCAGTGAGAAAGGATATGACCAGTCAAAAAGAGAATTTTCCATGAAAAGATAATCATAATAACACATGCTTAGTATACAACCTGCCACCATGTGAATTAAATCGAATAAATTCCAACAATATGGTTTTATTCTTTGTAGCAATTCAAATTTAACAACCATGTCATATAATGCACTCAATTCAAATTTAACACACACACACATATATATATATATATATATATATATATATATATATATATTTTTAATTTTTTTTTTTT
>Ga0209700_107476_pt1 | contig 15371 bp, 12 predicted proteins | sample SiratroredBW_FD_187528 | JGI IMG/M metagenome (GOLD analysis project Ga0209700, IMG submission 187528) | Root nodule microbial communities of legume samples collected from California, USA - Siratro red BW (SPAdes) (version 2) | ecosystem: Host-associated > Plants > Roots > Nodule | place: USA...
AAAAAATATTATATATATATATATATATATATATATATATATATATAAAGAACGTTTTAAATTTAGCTATTAGACTAAAATTAGCATTAATAAAAATCATTTTTAAAAATTATTGATTAACATCGGCATAATTGATGTTTATAATATTTTTTTAAGATTATTAATCAGAATTTATCAACATAAGTTAAAAAAAAATACGAATACAAAAAAAATAAATCTCTAAAACCAACATTTTTTTTTTCATTATATTGAATCCAGTTATAAATCATATGTTGAGAAACGATCTGATATAAAACTGGATTGAATTATATTATACATTTTATTTTACTCAATATTAGTGAAACGATAAAATATTAAAAAAATATGAATTAGGATTTGTGTATGAGATGCAATTTTTATGTTAGATTATGTACTTTGTATTTTATTTTAATAATTTTGATTAAAAATTAAAAAGTATATTGTTTACTTTTTAAGTTTAAGTCATAAATAAAATTAATTTAGTATGATATATATATATATATATATATATATATATATATATATATATATATATATAATAATATATATATATATATATATATATATATATATATATATATATATTAATAAAATAATATTTAAACATAGTTATTAAAATTGATAGCAAAAGTCTTAAGTTTAACTTAAGGCAATTATTCTAAAATATACATTATTTATTTATTGCACATTTTTATTTTATTTATTATTTATTATATTTATTATTTTATTAATTTTTTATTGGTAGAATATTTGTATATGTACTTTTTCACTTATTTGAATATTTACTGGAAAATCATGTCTTGATTAAGGAAGTACGAAATATTTCAATCTTGTAAATATAATTTTGGTTCTTATAAAAATTATTTGATTCGGTGAAATTGAGGAAGAATTTTCAAAAAGATCATATGGTATTCGTTTAAAACATGATGAATAATAGACATCAATAACAACTTAGAAAAATATAACAAAAGAATATGAGTGAGACAACTTTATGGTTTAATCTTTAAAAGAAATTCAAAAATCTAAAAAAGATAATTATCAAAGATGACTCAACATTCTAAGAATGGTCAAATATGATGGAAGTTGGAGAAAGACAAAACATATCATATTGACTAGATCCTAAGCATAGTAAAAATACTATAAAGGCCCAAGTTGCTCACACCTCTTACTCTCATGTCAAGAACACAAGGAGCTAAAGCATAAAAAAAAAAAAAAAAAAAATAAAAACAAGAAGCCATGCCTTTGCCCACACCTCCTCCTTAGGTGTTGCAAGATCATGTCAATATCCTTTTAAATCATGGAGATTCCCCTCCTAGAAAAAGCCTTTCAGTGACACTAATGACCTTGACACGCATGTAGACATATATGTATCTAAATTATTTTGTACACGACATGACATCTTCTACTACATGTTCCAAACATCACTTAAAGGAATCTTCTTGAATTGTTTTATCCAACTACCAACACATTTCATTGATATTTTTACACATTCGTTGATAAATTCACCACCTAGTTTGCAACTAGTTGACTACACCACCTGTTGTCCATTTCATTAGCCTATATCAGACAAGATAAGACAAAATCCTTGAGATGTTTTTTGGAGTGATTCGTCAAGGTAGCATTGAACATTTAAATCTTAAACTAAAAGTGGCGTTGAACCAACCAATCGTGGTTAATTTGTGCAAAAAGATCATTGTAGACTTATATAAGTTGAGACACAAAGTAACAAATTTGATGCAATTACAATGGTTGAATGAGTTTTGTAATCAGGTCTAAGTTGAATTCATCTTAGAGAAAAAAGAAAACTACAACAAAGAACATACTGAAAGACCTCATGCATTAATGAAGCCCTGAGATACACGTGAACCTCTCTTCAAATACTACACCCTTCTCAAAAAAAAAAAAAAAAACAAAGATTCTAGAGGACAACCTTAACATGAGTTTATCTCAATTCCTAAGAAGATTCATATTATATCAAACACAAATAATAGTAAACATTTTTACTACCTTCATAATTATGGGCATGCTACCAAAGAGTTTGTGACCCTTAAAGATAAGATCGAGAAATTTCTAAAAGAGGTCCATTTATGCCATTTCTTAAAAATAAAAATTTATTAGTACATGGGCTATCAACCAAAGAGAGAAGAGGTCAAAATATGAAAGAAGAAGAGATCCACCCAATCGATGAAAGGAAGACACAAATAAGGTATGTTACCTCTGCAATGTTATTGACACTATAGTAGGGGTATCGTTGGAAGTGACACCTCAACACGCTAAATAGTTGTACAATTGGTGAATGTTATCATTTTCTATCCAACTACGAACATGTCACCATCACCTTCACTAATGTCAAATTTTAAACAATCGATTTTGAACAAGATGACCGCATAGTGATCAAGATTGAAGTAGTCAACCTTTTGGTGATGAAAACCTAGTGGACCATGGCAACTTAGTAGACATCTTATACTAGAAAATGTTTAAGTGATTGAAGCTACAATAAAATGTTATGTGCTAGTCTCAAAATTACCTCAATGGTATCTTATGCAAACCTAAGCAAAAGTTAAAATAGTCACCATGATTGATTTTAACCCTCGCATTAATAATAATATTTGAGTAAAACCAAATGAGGAAATAACTCATTTCAATTAAGTTAGGGGGTCAGAACACAAGAATAGGAGAAATCCAACGAAGATACCATATTCATCGTCTTAAATAACAATAATGACCTTTTCTTCTAAACAATCATGGACATGTAAGGATAAACCTTAGAATCATCTTCCATAAACTCTCAATATGCAGAGACATATTATTAGTGTCTCAGAAGAAATTGAGATTAGGATAAGAGATAAAGTTTATGGTCGAGCAAGAGGTCAACAAGTTAATGCAGGGTAAATTCATCAAGGAATTATCACATGACTAATGGACATAGTTTTGGTGAATAAGGGGAATGAAAAATGGCAAATGCAAACGAATTACATAGACCTTAACAAGGTATGTCCAAAAGACGTATATCCCTTACCAAGTGTAGACCAACTTGTGGACATATCCACAAGACACGAAGTTTCTTTATGCATATTTTGGATACAATCAAATTTGTACACATCAGCAAAACAATGAAAAGACAATCTTCATCAATGAAATGACCAACTACTATTACGAACTCATGTCCTTCAACTTGAAAATGTTAGCCCAACATATCAATGTTTAATCATTAAAAAAAAACAAAAATTACCGACAAGACAAATTCATCAGAAACACCTAAAATCTGTCGATAAATTGATTGTATATAAATTTATCGACGGATTTCTGAGTTCGTCGGTAATTACCGACAGATTTACCCTAAATTTGTCGATAAATCCATCGATAAATTTAGTGATGGATGATATCCATCAATAAAATCGTCGATAATGATATTTTACCGACGGATAAAGTTTTATCGATAAAATTTCGTCGATAATTTAACTTGTTCTTGTAGTGAATGGATAAAATGTTTTGTCAATAAATCAACAAAAACATGAAATTTTACATTAAAGACATTGTTGTGAAGTTAGACTCAGTTGAACAAAAACGTTGTCAATCTAAACAAAGTTTTTTTCATGGTATGAAAAAATAACATGAGACTAAACTCCAATAAGGTTGTCTTAAGGGTTAAACAAGACAAGTTCGTGGCATATATGTTGACATATAAGGACATTGAGGCAAATCTACACAAATATCAAGTACAAAACACATTGAATTACATTGTCATTTTGTTTGTGAACATGTAATGGCCAAAACTATTTCTAAATAGCACATTCACACTTCTTTCCAAACCTATAAATATCCTGACAAGTGGTTGACATAAAACAGTTTGAATTTTTATTATCCAAATTGGGCATGTCCTCTATCCATGCTTCACCTTGAGGGTGAGTATTAGTATAATATAATTGGTCATAATTGAGGGTGAGTATTAGTACAATCATTGAGCATATCAATTACACATGATATGCTACTTTAAGGGATATTGTTTCCTGTATTTTAGCACTTTCAATTTTATAATGTAGATCTCTCTGTTATTTTAAAGTCTATATAATGATCAATATGTGAATAATGAGACAAGTTTTTTATTCAAAATCATATACGTGTGTTCAGAAGTGTACAAATGCTTATTCAAAATCATCTTATTTCAGTATCAGTTGATAAAAGAAAGGGTAACTCTTACCCTTTTTATTGTTGTTTAACGCCTACATCCATGTTTTCAAAGTCACCAGGTTATCATACAAACAAATTGTTTGATATCCAAATGTCTCCATAAACCAAAGGTAGTAGGAAGAATGAACAAGTGATTATTAAAAGTATCATAATTCAACAACAAATATGAGCTTAAAAGATCAATTATGTCCCAAAACGTAATCAATTTCATTAACAAGTTACAACCAAAACCTGCAAAAAAGAATGTTCAATGGACACTACATGTGGACGATTGTCCAAACAAGAAAGGCAACAAGTTTCTTATAACTATAGAAGGATCATATCACTTGCTCATTTATTTCAAGTTCATAACCTCGAACAATCTAGTTAAATACAAAAAAAAATATTAATTGTGAGTTGCTCTTAAACAAGGACATAAGAGTATAGAAAGCCACACATCTATTGTGAATTGTGAGTATTATAAAAGGTATATAGTTGCACATTTCCTAGATTGCACACCCTCAAAGGGTTTATATTTCAAGACACTTCTTACACTTTCAAAGTGGGTAACAAAGGAGGTGGATCTTGTGTGCTTGAAGTAGGTCTCATTTAGACTTTTTGGCATGCTTTAGTTCAAATCATGTTAATTCCCCTTACTTAAATGGAGGTCTAGGTTCTTTTTATCATTTGGTTTATTTATTTACTTTTCGTTTTGCCTTTGGTTAATATAAATTTTAAAACATATCCGAATTTCCTTATTTGGCCTTGTGAATGTTAGAGCCTAGGTTTACGAGATCATTCGCTTCTACATTCCGTGAATATTGCCTCCTTTTTCTCCACAACGTGCCCCAATATTTATGTAACATTCCTCTAGAACTTTCTTAACATGGGCGATTATGGAAGTTTGTGACTGCGTAGGTCAAGTCTCCAATTCCCATAAATATGTATCTCTCCTCTCTTTCAAAACACATCTTTTGTGATTCTCGGTACCACTCAAAAAAATTTTGTTGTACTTTGGAGAACTTAAACAATACACCGTACATAAGTCCTTAAGGATAATGTTCACTTGAATCTCAAAAAATCATATTTTTTGTGTTCTCAATCAAATTTTACTACAATATCAAAATATTCTTAACTAACAATCAATCTCTTCACTAAACAATTTCAAGTGAAATATCTTTAACTACTCGATATGACTCGATATGACTATGTATCCAACTTCATTATCCAATTTGAGAAAATGTTAAATCTGAGTTAAAATCTTAAATTTAATTTTTTTTCTTACTATAACTTTTTCTTCTAATTTTATAATTTTAATAATATGAATAAAAAAAAGGTGTAGATAGTTTCTTTTTCTCATAAAAGTCTTGCACCTAATGAAGTAGTGGCAATTTGGGAAGATCTCTAGTAATATGTTTAAGTGCAACGTATTCATAAATTTGCACAACATGCATGAATTTATATCTTGAATTTATCTAAAATAAATTGGCACATTATCATTTTCCAGAACCTCTCACAATCCTGTGTCCATAATAAAAATGGAAAAAAGAGAAAGAAAAATAAAATAGAAATCATAAAAGAGTCTTTTGTTGGTGCGTAAGTAGGGTCCAGTGAACACGGTTTCTAGAGCTTTTGGCTCCCTACAAATATCCTCATTCCCCCCTCCTTCCATTCCATCATCAACCACAAACCAAACCGTACTATTCCATTCCATCTCATTCAACCTGCACAACACTCACAATCTCCAACCCTCATCCTCATCATCCTTATCACTTCATCATACTTGCAACTTGCACTAATAGTGGTCTCTCCCTAGAGACCTCTGTTGGATGTTGTTGCCTTGTTTCCTTCAAGGTATATATTTTCTTGGCTCAATTCATTTCACTTCACTCTTGTACAAAATTTAGTACAATTTTTAAGTGGTTTTTCTGTTGTCTTTTCTGGTTAGAATTTAGATAAAACTTCTTTTTCTAACCAGAAAACAGCCTTAAAATCAGTTAGAAAAATGTATCTAAGTTTTGTGCATGCATTTTCCCACACCTGTGCATTTTCCAAAACCATATGCATGTTACCCTTTTGACTCCACCTTGAAACTTGAGAATTTTTAAACAGTTGTGACTCACTTTACTGCTTCATAGTTATCATCATGTACACTTCTATGAGAGTGTTTCTGATGTTGTTGCTGTTACTTGGCGTTTTGTTCTAAATTCTTGTGACTTTTTGTGCAACCAGCTAAGTAAGAAGCACTTTTTATTGGACATGTCAACACCTTCAATTGCCATAACCAACAACATCAACAACAAGGTTCAAAGCCAAAGCCTATTATCTTCCTCTTCCTCTGTGAGGGCAGAAAAAGAGACCATGATGCAGAAGCAGGGCATCATCACCATTTTGGACTTAACCACAAGCACCAACATAGTTTCTTCTGCTTCTTCTCTGCGAAGAACTCTCTCAACAGACATGTCCTCAAAGAACTGGCTCTCTTAAACCATTGCTACTTCCGAAGAACTAGTGCATGCCAAAACCATTGGTGACAGGAAAGATGAAGAGAGCAATAACAAGGAGCTTGAAGATGAAGCTGAAAGAGAGAGGCTCGAGATTTGGAGTTCCATCCAACAGAATAAGAAGGAGGAGCAAGAGAAATCAGGGTCATTTGATACGTGGAGCTCAATCATATCCTTGAAAGGAAAAGATGAAATCTCGAAATCTCTTCCTATGTCACCCTATGTTCACTCTCTTGTGAAAAGGTCCAAGAGTTGTTTGAGTGAGAAGAGCCTCCAAATTTGCACAGAGAGTCTCGGATCTGATACTAGCTCTGATGGGTTATTGTTCTCTTCTTACTCTTCTTCTGAGATAGGCGATGCAAAGGGAGAAGAAGAGAAAGTTGTAGAGGCAACACACCAAGAAGAAGAAGAAGGAGAAGAAGAAGAGTTGAGAAATTATGCTTCAGTGGTGACTACAAAGAAGGCTTCTTCACCAACACGTGCTTTCCCTTCACCACTCCCTTCACTCTCTCATCAACAAGCCCATCCTTCACTTCACATGCATTCACACCGTGACAATGGAAGGTTGGTTCTAGAAGTTGTGTTTGTCCCTTCTCACAACAATTTCATCATTCAGTGCCATGGTGGTCACCTTGTCCTCTCTTTCTCCAATCACCAAGAGGAGGAGGAAGAAGAAGAAGAGAATGATGTTTGTGTGGAGCAAGAATACTCAAGAGGGTTGAAGTTTGAGGAAGATGAAGCAGAAGAGGAAGAAGAATACGGTTTTGGGAGGAAATCACGAGTATCTTCCACTAGAGTGATGGAATATGAGAGTGTGAAGGAGAAAGGATCCTTATTGTCAAGTGGAGTGACAAGAAGTGTTCATGGGTTGGCTTTGATGATGAACAAAAAGAATAAGGCAATTGGGGTAGTGAATAGGAATCCAATATGGACGAAGAAGTTCAACGAAATGACCAATTTTGATGATGTTAATGTGGCGCAATCATTGCCTCCGAGGCCAAGGGTGGCAAGGTTGATTCCATCACCACTAGCTGTGACAGCTACAATTGCTGCAACTTCTTTCAATTTCAATGCTTATGAGTACTATTGGAGGAGCAACTCTGCTTCATCAAAAGGTACCATTGTTAAACTCAACCCACTTAACCAAAACAAAAAAACACCATCATCACAATCATCAAGACAAGGTTGTTGTGTCTGGGGACATGAACAAGGTGGTCTCAAGGGAGCAGCAACAATTGGTGGTTCTAAGAGGGAAGAATGGTGATTACTTGGTTCAAAATTTAAAGAGTTGCAAGGATTTCAGAAGGTTTTTTCTGTTCTGGGAACCCTATTGCATTGCCACCTCTTGAGTGAGTCACAAACAAGTACTAATCCAAAAATCATTGTTGAAAACACTATTTTTTGCTCCATCATCCTTTTTATCTCTACCTGGTTCTAGTGTTTGAGAGAGTTGTTTAGTGTAGTCAAATAAAGGAAAAATGAGTACATGAAATGGTTCCAATAGAAAATGAAAACGGAATAAAGAAACTATGGTTAAGTTGTACATGAAATTTCATTCCCTCCTTAGTCAAAAATCATATTTATTATTTAAATACTAAAAATATTGTAATAAATGGTTAAAAATAAAGAGGAAAATATAATAAAAACACACAAAAACTATCAATTTATAAAGTATGACCTACATCCAATTAAGTGTACAATTAGTCAAATAAGGCCATTTTGGTTATAGAGAAAATATGAATTTTTATTAATTGAAAATATTTATCATATAAATTAATTTCATATTTAAATAATTATTTTTTTAACAAAATAGTGTTAAAAGTTAAAAGAGTTATTAGCATGAGGCAATATAATGTTTGGGGGCCACTGCCTTTAAAAGATCCGCCCTTTCTAGCGGGCCGATGATCCACTTGTTCCGTATGTACCTGTAAAATTTGTAGAATATTTTTCTTAGAATATAACTTTTTATTCATCTAATTATAAAAATACTAATATTATTTTAATAAGATCTTAATTAATTTCAATTTATTCAAACCATACAAATTATATTACTTAAATTATTTTAAGTAATACTTATAAAATAATTTTTATAAAAATAATATTTTCTTTAATATAACAATTCATAATAAGATTAGTGTAAAAAGCAAATATTCATTTGATTTTTTTTAATTTTTAAAATATATAATATATTTTAAATTTTGAAACTTAATTTTTTTCTTCCAGACATATATTGAAATAATATTTATAATTGAAGTATTAACTAATTGACAGCTTAACTCAAAAGTAATGCTACATGGTAGGAGCTAATGGAGTACGAACACTAAGACTAGTTCTTGGTTATTCTCTTTTCTGTTTGAATGCATGCTTACATGTTTTTCAATTACTTATCTCATCTTAAGTTTTTAACTTAAAATAAGATTCGTATGGGTATGGAATTTAGTAATGTGTGTCTTAAGTATAAACTATATTTATTTGTTATTAATATCAATTACTTACATAAACCATTTTTAAAAAAATAAAGGTTATATAGTAAATATCTGTATCATTAGTTGATGGAATAATTTTGATTTTTGTTTCTTAACAGAAAGGAACTCAAAGATCTCACGCTAACTACTAAATTCTTGAATAAGTAATTGTATGGTGGTGGTGAATAGGTTAGAAACAAAAAATATGCAGAAATTTTAGCAGTATTTATGCATAATCCATAGTTAGAGGACATTTATAGGTGTTGTCTAAATCAGAGTGATACGAAAAATAAGATAAAAAAGACGAATTAATTCTGAAGCAGTATTGACAAGAAAGCGGGTGGAGGAATAAAGGTGGGAAAACAACAGTAATCCTTTGTTGTGAGACAGTCTGGAGGATAGGGTTATAGATTGGAGGAGGAGCAAACACACGTATAATATTATATATATATATATATATATATATATATATCATGTGTGTGTGGAGTGATGCAGTTCGTGAATTCAGATTAGGCCTCATCGAGAATTTCTCAGACATACCCTTTTGATTCTATCACCAAAAACAGTAAGAAAATTATTTTTTTATATATATATATATATATATATATATGTATACAAATATATAAAGTCATGCACACATGTCATGAAATTAGACGTAAAAAAAAATAAGGGTTAGGAATATACATAAATTCTGCTAGGCTGGCCATCAATATATACCAATTGAATGGAATGAAAATAGGTAGCTAGTGGTGGCTCATTCACTAGCACCCTCAAAGAGCATGACCATGATCAAAAAGCCAAAGGCATTGCCACCGCTGGTCTCACCATCATGGTGGGCTAAGGGAGCAACCATTTTGGACCATCAGAAAGAAACTGGTTTTGTGTTTTTGTTTTTGTTTCTGTTATCACGAATTTTTGTAGTTAGAGAAAAGGAAGGATGGAAAATAGACACTTATACCAAGTTTATACCTCATCACATGCAACATCACTGTACATGACTACTACTGAACTGAGATGGAAGAAGAAAGTGAGCAAAGATCCCTGGTCTCTTTTGCTTTAGTTTTTTTGAAGATGTGCTTGTTTTCAAAATTCAAAAGATTTGGATGAGAAATATTTGATTTTGAGTAAATGGTTTTTAAAACTTTGAACGGAAATCAAACAAACCTTAAATATGTTTTTTGGTTTATCAAATTTGCTGTTTAGTTTTTTTTTTTTTTCTTGAATGTATCCTTTTATTTATTAAAATATGTTCTGCATAATCCTTATTTTCATAAACAAAAGGTTAGAAGAAAATGACTATTGTTTTGTAGAAAGTTAATATTGTAAAATAAGATAAATAGTTGTCCAGAACAATTAATATTGATATATTTTATTTTCTTAATAAAAATTTATATTCTTAGTACAAAATATTCTCTTAATTTTGTTTAAATTTCGTAATTAATTAAGATAATTGAATACATAATTTATCTTTAATAACTATTACTTATGTTTATTAAATAGAAAATTAACTTTAACATAAGCAGTTAACAATTTTAAATTTATAAAGCAGTTAACTAAAATACACCTAACAACAACTAGAGATTAAATCCGTGATTTGTTTGATTATTTTAATTATTGATAGAGTTTAAACAAAATTAATAGAATTAAATTTTATATATATTAAGATTGTAATTTTTTAGTTCTACAAAGAAAATAAAATATGTCAAAATTTATTATATTAAATAAATTATTTACCCTATAAAATAAATAACATGATTATTAATAAAGTGAAGAATGTGAAAAAATTAAAAGAATATAGTTATTCCCATTTTTAGTGTCCATCTGAATTAATTTAAAAGAATAGCAAAACAATTTGTATGGATATATGTAATGGAATGGATTGGAATAGTTGGAAACATATTCCAGCATTTTAATTTTCTGTCTTTATTTCTGTGCCACCATAACGTATCATCCAATCAAAGAGATAATGGGAGAAGATCTTCTTCCCTCATCAGAATAATATTGTGTTAAAGAACCCTTTATTGCAAAAGGAACACTTGTTGCTATGGCGAATATCTCCCTTTTCTTTTATCCCTACACTTTTCTTTTATCTCTTTTTCTCCCTCTCTTTGTTTGAACAAATTTGAAGAAATTTAATTAGCTTCCAAAAAGTATTTGAAAAGTAGAGATGCTAGCAGCTGCTTCCGATGACGTATATGTGTTTAGTTCTCTTTCGGTTTAAAAGCTGCAAATTCTGATAAATACGAATTTTGAGTTCTTGAATTGAATGACAAGGGATCTTTATTTATTATTATGCACCACAGTAATTCATACCTAGCTATCTTCTTTCAATTATTCCCTTCAATTAAACAAGCAAACAAACAAACCATTCTTATTATTTTCCTTCTTCTGTGGCATAATTTATCTGTCATTCCAAAACACAAAGCAGAGCAGATACTGATACTGAGTTGAGGACAGCAATATTATGGAACACTTACTATTCATTTTCACTCTCCTCATCTATAAAATATCATATACTTTCTCTCAAATTTGAACTGATTCTGAGATTTCTTACCCAATCTTGTAATCCAAATGATTTAATTAAATTACATCAGTGATCTGGTCTGCATTATTATAATTTTGTATAGTTTTCTACCTACTCATCTCATGCAAAAAATATGTAAGAATTGTAATATGAAACTAATTAATAAAATTGTAGATTTAGACTTGTATGTGAAAAATAATTTCTCTTAATTTGAAAAAATAATAACAATTTAGATTTCTTATTGATTGATTGATTGACTTCGGATTTAAAACGAATCAAACAGTGTTTGTCCTCCACTTTTCAATTTTTTTTTCTAAATTATATACTATAAGTGGTAAAATAGCTTAATTGGATTAATTTAATTTTTTATTATAATTAATCAGATAAAAACAACTTATTAATTCATTTTAATATGTTAAAAAATTTAATCAATTCATGGTTCATTTCATAAAATTTAACTATTAATAATCTTTTCATGGATATCAAATCCATTCACATAAATATTATATACACAACAAATAAATATCTAATTATATGATGATAAAAGTAGTTAATTGTTAATTTTAATCAATAATATCATAAATTTAAAAGTTATGTTTGAAGAAGAAATCATTTAAATATGTTGAATGACACTGCTCGTAATAAATTTTCAAACAATGAAAACTGATTTAAATGGTTAATGATTCAATGATTCAATACATACATTCAGTTTCATTAAAGAAATCAGTGATAACTTCAGAAAAAAAAAATGAATGATATAAAAAAATGAATAATTAACACATTTGGAAATCTTATATTATAAAATGCTCTTGGTTTTTTTTCTTATACATAGTATTTTTAGAATTAATTATTTGGTATTTTCTAAAATAAATTTTAAAAAATATTTTTTAAAACAAACTTTGAAAATATATTTGATAGAACATAAAAAGGTAATTTGAGAAAGACTTAATTATAGAAAATTATTAAGATTAAATACGAAGACTCATTTAATTTTGGAAAATAGTTAATAGATTATTAATGATCCATAAAATTAAATTGATGAATTTGATTTGATTTTCTTTTTATAAATTCATCTTAAACATCACCAATGAACTTTGACATTATTAACACCTCAAAAATCAACAATCATATATTATGATATAAAATATATTATTGAAAGAAACAAAGAAAAAATATAAAACCATGAAAATTAGAGAATTTGATTTTTTTTATTTTTATGATGATGTATTAGAGAATTTTACTTCTCGAATGGACCAAATAAATAAATTGCTTTTACTTTTAAATTAACTTATATATATATGATAAGAGATTAATAAAAAATATTTTCAAAATTCACTGGAAGTTTTTTTTTTCACTAAAATTTTATTAGTAAATAATTACATTATTTCAAAATTATTTGATAACTCTATTTATATACATTAAAATTGATATGGTAAATATTTTTTGCAACATAAATAAACATGAAGGTTCTTATTATTATATTGTTGTTGTTGAGTATTTTATAAAACTTGAAACACTTCAGTTATAACTTATAATTCATCAGTTAAACTGATTGAAGTTGTATTTTCTTTCTATCACCTTTTGGATGAATATATTTTAGATTATCCTTGATGGCCTTTTTATTTTTTTTTTACATACTGCACTAAGCAACATAAAAATCAAAGAAATTATTAAAGTGAAAAGATTGATGTTAGAATTTAGAAGGTTGAGCAGATGACAAAATAATGTTGTGGACCATGTGATAGTTAATGCTTTGGATTAACCAGTTATCTGATAAAGCTTTAGAATATATGGTTCTCAGTTCCAATACCTTCAAGTCGTAGCCATGGTTGTTAATTATTCTTCTTCTCTTTCATTTTGTCATTTTCCAAGTTTGATGATAGTTGATACAAGTAGCAGAGAGTTGTCATAAACTTTTTGGTTGATAGAGAAAACAGGAAGAAAGTTGTCTATGCATTCACTAAGATGTTATTATCATCAGTTAAAACTAAAACTCTTTTTATTCCTTTTCCTTTATAACCAAAATTGATTGCTCACATATGCATGTGTACTCCATTAATATGTATAATCTTTAGAGATTAAGAGTTCATTATTAAGTAGGGAGATAATTAATTAGGAATGTGTAGGCACTATCAGATGAAGTTTAGTTTTACTACCAGTCAAAGTTAATAACACAGGATATATGGTTTACTTTTTAGTCATTTTAATTGAGTCATGCTTCATTTATTAGGCATAAGTTATGAAATTAAACCATAAATTATTTGTCCAATTATATTAAAATGTTTAATTTTAATAACAATAAATTATTTTTTTAATAAAAGTCATGTTAGGCATAAAATCATCATATAGAATTTATTTAAAAAGAAAAAAGAAAACAAGATTATAAGACTAGATCAGATACATAGAAAGAAATAAATAAAGCAAGCTATCAAACCAACTCACAAGAGAAGTATGAAAAAACAAAAAAACATAACTAAGGGAAATCAACAAGAGAGATCTATCCCTTAAATTAAAAAAATAAAACAAGAAAAGAAATAAAACCAAGATTATGGGGCCACAAAGGAAGAGTGAAGAAACACGCAAAGAATCCAATAATAAAATATCCCACAAAAAAGCTATGGATACCATGGAGCATACTAAGCTACAACCATTAATAAGTCTACAACGACCACTAACAAGAGGTGTATGATGAAGGACAACTAACATAATTCCAGGTTAGTACCTCAAAATTTCTCCAATTCCTAATCTGATAGCAATATTGATAACTACAATAGACTATATGGGCTAAGGAAAAGGGATAGCAAACTGGTAAAATTCTAGGAGATTGCCAAAGACATGGACTAATGAGCAAGGATAGTGATGTAAGTATTATATAAAAATTTAGTGAGATGGAATAACAAGATAGAAAGATGAGGTGGGAAAGAGAGATAAGAGGAAGATAAAATAATTTTTAAGATTTTAGAAAATAAACTAAAGTGTGTACTTCCAGAGCTAATAAATAACATTCAATCAACATTCATAAGTGGGTGTGGCCTATTAGATAGTAGTCTGGTTCAAATGGAATCGTTGATGAGTTAAAAAGGTGGAAGAAGAGAAGGGTGATAGTGAAAGTGGATTACGAAAATCTATGTTTTTGTGGAGTGGAATTTCTTGTATTATATGACGAGTAGACTAGAATTTAGTAATAAATGGATAAAAACATGCTTGGAATTGTCCAGAATATCTGTTTTGATAAATGGTAATCTTAAAGATGAATTCAAACATAGGAGATGACTAAGACAATGTGACCCAATGACACTGTTTTTGTTTCTTATTATTGTAGAAGGACTGAGGGATTAGTGAGGGAGGCTAAGAGGAAAAACATCCTTGAGGGTGTCAAAGTAGGTAGAAAAGAAGTATAAATTATTATGTTGAAGTTCGCATATGATATCTTATTCTTTTGTGAGCCAAATTAGCAAAATATTTTGACTATTAAAAGTATTTATGCGTTGTTTTTGAACTGATATCTGACCTTAAGATCAATTTTCATAAGATTCAATATAGGTGCTCTTGGTATAGAGGGTTGTCACAACCGGGGTCACGACGGGGACGGCGAAAAAAAATATTTTAAATTTCGTAGAGTCGCCACTATAGTTTATTATGGAAAACTACAGAAAAACCAAAAATCTGATCTTCGAACCAAACCAAAGT
>Ga0209700_107477_pt1 | contig 15370 bp, 12 predicted proteins | sample SiratroredBW_FD_187528 | JGI IMG/M metagenome (GOLD analysis project Ga0209700, IMG submission 187528) | Root nodule microbial communities of legume samples collected from California, USA - Siratro red BW (SPAdes) (version 2) | ecosystem: Host-associated > Plants > Roots > Nodule | place: USA...
TACGTTAGTAAATAATATACATTTTCAAAAAATTTTCTGTTTTATTATTATTGTATTTATAATACTATTTGTAGTTATTATTTTATTTATATACATTAATAAATTTATTGTTGATAATAATTTATATTAATGATTATATTTTTAAAATTTTACTATATAATACTTTTTTAATTATTATGTTTTATTTATATTTAAAATTTAAATAATAATTTTTTATTTAATTTATATTTTTTAATTTACATTTAAATATATTGTGTTATATAATCATATTATATTTATATTTTTTACAATTTGATTATTATATTTTATTTTATTTTATTTTTATATTATAAACATAAAATATATTTATGTTATAACTTAATGTATTTTTTAAATGATAAATTAATATTATAAATCTTTTATATTTATTTTTTTATAGGAAATTAAGATGAATGATCAAGCTATAGAAGAAGATGAAACAAAACCTTTATGGAGATATGATTCAAAATTAAGTAAAACTCCTGGTGGAGGGAATAATATGATCAAATGCAATTTATGTGATTTTTCATTCAATGGATCTTACACTAGGGTAAAAGCTCATTTATTACAAATTAAGGGAGAAGGAGTTAGAAGTTGTCCAAAGGTAAGTTCGTCAAAACTTGTTGAGTTTAAAAAACTAGACAATCAAGCATCATTGAAAATAAAGATTTTGAAGAAAAGAAAGGTCCCTCTACCAGTATCTGATGAAGGAAATCAAACAAATAAGGGTCTCAAATTAAAAGGTCATTTGGAGTCTTCTTTCAATATGCAAGCCATAGATACTCTTGTGAAATTGTGAGGATGTTTTACTCTTCAGGTTTATCATTTCATTTAGCAAGAAGTCCTTACTATAGAAGTACATTTTCTTATGCAGCTAATACTTCTAATCTTAGTGGATATGTACCGCCAACCTATAATAAATTGAGAGGTCCTTTACTTTCAAAAGAGAAAAGTCACGTAGAAAACCTTTTGCAACCTATAAGAAATTCATGGAGTCATAAAGGGGTGACAATTGTTAGTGATGGGTGGAGTGATCTCCAAAGAATGTCACTTATAAATTTTATGGCTATCAATGAGAGTGGACCAATGTTTTTAAAGTCAATAGATGCATCTAATGATGTAAAAGACAAAGATTTTATTGCTAGACACATGAGAGATGTAATTATGGAGGTTGGGCTGAATAATGTGGTACAAATCATAACTGATAATGCAGCTGTATGTAAGGCCGTGGGTATGTTCATAGAAGTACATCTCTTCATTGTCTTGCTCATTCTTTAAATCCAAGGTAATGTTAAATTATTTTATGATTATAGTTTTTGTGTTTATCTTATTTATAATATTATATATTGATAATATTATGTTATTTTATGTTTATATATTTATAATGTTGTAGATATTATAGTCATGAGTGGTTAAGTGAAGATTCACACAGACTTGTTCCACATCAAAATGTCGAACTTACTCATGAGAGAAAGAAATGTTTTATGAGATACTTTGATGATCCAGATGTAAGGAGACAAGTAAATATAGAATTTGCAAACTTTTCAGATGGAAGAGAAGGTTTTGACGATGTTGACTCTTTAAGAGATAGAGGTAAAATGGCTGCAAAAACATGGTGGCTTGTTCATGGAGCTCATGCACCATCACTTCAAAAAATAACTCTTAAGCTACTTGGACAACCATGTTCTTCTTCTTGTTGTGAAAGAAATTGGAGTACATATTCTTTGAAAAGGAATAAGACGACTCCTAAAAGAGCAGAAGATCTAGTATATGTCCATAGTAATCTCCGTCTTCTCTCAAGAAACTCCTCAAAATACAAAGAAGAAAAAGAAACTAAATTATGGGAGATAACTTTTCATTGGATGACAACGAAATTCTTGAAATTGCGAGCTTATCTCTTGATGAACCAAAATTAGAAGTTGTATTTTTCAATGAAGATGAAATGTAGAAGTTATATCTTTTGTTAGACTTTTTTTTATAAAAGTTTCTCTTTTTTTTATGTTTTTACATATTAATATATTTTAATAAATTCATATATATATATATATATATATATATATATATATATATATATATATATATATACATTGTCGTGTCCCCGTGTCCTATAATTTTCGATTTAGCCGTATCCATGTGTCCGTGTCCGTGTCATATCCGTGTCCGTGCCCGTATCCGAGCTTCATAAATAATTTCGCAGTAGTCTTCTTTTCTAGAAATGACAAGTATTCCAAAGGTGCTAAATATATGAAATTGAAATACTTTGTCGTTAAAGAAGAAGTTCAGAAACATAGAGTGTTGATAGAACATGTTAGCACCGAGCTTATGATTGCTGACCCTTTAACAAAAGGGTTACCGTCCAAAGTATTTACTGGCCATGTAAAGAATATGGACATTATGTGTCCTAGTGAAGGTTAAATGTTTATTAATGCTATTTAACCCTCTGAGCTCATTGTTGTTCAAGTTTTTGAAATATATGTTTTCTACCTTATGATTATGGTGTAGAAAACAAATTATGTTATTATTGATGATGAAAGATGACATTATGTTTGAACCATTATGGACTTCTCATTATGAGGTCATATTAAGGAGAATGACGATACAGTAGTACATGGAAGGAAATGTGTCGATCGAATGACATGTAACTGCCATGACTCTTATTATTCCTATATCTTTAAGTATAACGAATGATGGAACCAATTTATTGAATGCCCTTTAATGCATATTATGACTTATGTAATTTATTAAATCATGAAGTGTTATAACATCACATGAGTAAAGTGGGAGAATGTTAGAATAAATAAATAAATTATTCTATAATGTGACTCATGTGAAATATTATTATGGGCATGTATGTGATTTAATAATACTACAAAGATATTTTGGTAATTATGAGAAGTGATTATTTAATAAATAACGGATAGGTAACCGATTTGATGGACAATTGGTTTTATAAAGAACATAGGGTTCTGTCTCTGCAGCATGAGCGTTCTTCACAGTTAACCATCAATAAACGTGTGTGGAGATTAAAGTGACTGAAAGAGATAGATTGGGTGAAAGGAGAATAAAGAGAAGAGATAAAGAAAAGAAAGAAGATATCTCATGTATCAATGTAAGTCTCTCTTATTATCTTATGTGAGAATTATATATTCTAATGATCTTATGAATGTTTATGATTGATTATTCCTATTTATATTTATTTACAATAATTAACAATAACCCCTCAATCAATTTCACAATTAAATTAACTCTAAAGGAGAATCCGAATCAAGCAAAGAAGTTCAAAAAAAAAAAAAAAAAAAAAAAAATTAAAAAAAAAAAAAACAATGACGTACTTCACAACAACAAAAAGGTCTGAAAATTGACTTTGATACCAATTGAAAGATTTATTCTTGAATATTTATTATATTTAGTCCAATTGATATATGCCAAGTACAATCATACATACAATGTTAAATCCAATACTTACCTAGAACTGAAGATGATGATGTCATTGTAATTGATTAGAGAAGATTGGATTCCGTTAATGTAAATGAGTAAGAACAGATAATGAGAAAACACAACAGAGAAGAAAAGAGCATAGAAGGGCGTTTATGTGTTAAACCAAAATGTCAGGCAATGTACATAAAACTGCTCTAGTTTTCTCTTTAATAAGATAGAGAAAAACCAACATGTGGTTAACCGTAGACTCTTATGTATATATTAAGATAGGACTCAGTCCACCTATTATCAACTTCTCCATATTATATATAAATAATATTCACATCTTATAGTTAATAATAATACTTTGATATATAAAGATTAATCTGAATCAATTATTATAATTTTTGCTTATTCACAAAATTAATTTATCCAATCTTAATTTATCCAATCTGTTTCCAGAGTAGTGTGGAGTTGACAGATATATATTGCGCGTTGTGTCCACATTTTTTTAGTATCTTATTTTAATATAGTATAGTGTTTTTAATGTTTATCTTATATCTTATGTATTAGTGGAAAGAAAGACTGATCTGCGAGCTTCTCACTTCAATTACTTCATTTTTATACAAATACCTTGAAGTAAATAGGAAAAATCATCACATGTATGCTCCCTTCCGTTGTCTCCGATAATATTTGAATATGTAACAACAAAGCCATAAATTTCATTTTTTGTTGAAAAATGTGTTTTTCCAAAGTTTAATGGAGATTGAATGATAGTATTTAGAGTATTCATGTGACTCTATATTTGTAAGTGTTATCACACTTTTATGGAGTTCTAAGATTTAATTTTAGACCATAAGATAGCTTGAAAGAAATATATAATATATGGTATCTCAAGCCAATAACAAAAATATAGAAAGGAATTCAATCGAAACAGAGGTGAATTTAATATCTAAATTATTTTCCAATTTCAGATTATCTTTCTCTTTTTCTAAATTACAAAACATTGTATTTTTGAAATATCACCAACAAATTGGTATCTGGATACTTGCAACAAAAAGAAAATTAAGGTGAAGAATGATGACTATAGATATTCCAATATCAAGTAACATAGTTTAAAACAATGTTCAAATTCTTTTATTTAAAAAAGAAAATTATGATTTTTGGGTTATAAAAATCGACACTTTCTTTACATCTTTAAATATCTCAGAATTCACTGTCAAATCATTATAAGTGTGCAACACATCAGAATGAAAATAAAAAAAAGTCGCATATGTTGGAATTCTTAATTCAAAATGAAGTCTCATTTGTTACACTAAAAATAGAATGTTGAATAATGTTAATGTTTAGTTACAATTCTTTAATACATATTGAATGCACATTAAGAATATTTAATGATATTAATGTGACTTTTTATATTTGTCAATTTTAAGTTATTTTTATCTATAAAATAGTTTCAATACACTTTAGAATGTATCTCAAACCAATAATAACATTACCTTACTCTTGTTCTAAGTTTTAATATTGCACCTTTAGAATAATACTTACAATTTCACAATAAGTGACAAGAAATTGCATTTGTGTTGAGTTGAAAGTTTACACTGAATGTTGTGTGAAGCTCATTTTCAATATTCAAAATAAATAAAACCACTTCAATTCAATACTATTTTTTATCAAAATCATTTTTTCGAAGAGTCATTCAAACATTAGACACCACAAAAAATAACGGTAATATGCACGCGATTACAAACAATTTCAGCCATCGATGGAATCTGGAGAATACATGGAGCAGAGAAGACAATTTATTCGCTGATTTTTGACTAAAAACAACGTACAATTCTCTGAAAACATTTCAGTGAAAGTGACCCATCCATACTCTGAAACATGCTTTGCAATGTTAGTACAATCATAGACAATTGACGTATTCGAAAATTATTAGAGTTTGGTTGCGGTACATTATTTAAACTTTTGTTCTTTTGTACTTTGCAATCACAAGATTATATAGTACATACATTCAAGTAAAAATGAAGAGTTATCTCTAGCATGTGTGAACTCTGAAGCCAAGGGGAAACAGCAAATCCAAATTTGTTCAATTACACTCCAGTAGTCTCAATATGCGATAGCAGTTCATATTTTTTCTTGTTATAAGATTTATTTACAAATTACAAGTGGAATCTTACCAGCTAAAAGCATAAATTTTGATTGCTTAAGTTCACCGAAAAAAATCTACCACTCGAAGTCCTTAAAAGACATTGATTATCTAATTTATAAGATATTTGCTTTTTTAAAAAAACACTTTATAAGAAGCTTCCTTTTTAAAAAAACACTTTCTATAATTATTTTAATAGTAGTGGTGCAGCAAAAAATTATATTGACAATTTTTTTGTAGTTCAATGAAAAAAATAATATTTTATAATAAAAACAATAAGACTAACACTTCTGCAATTTAAAAAAATTATTAAAATATACTGATGGTATAAAGTATTTTATATTATCATATAATTGCTATATATAATAAGTTTCTTAATTTTAGAATGAGTTTGCCTAATTAAAATGAAAATGTGATTAGTTTTTTTCACAAATGGTTGTGCATTTCATACTTGCAACCAACCATTTGGAAATAAATAAGAAAATTGTATGGTTCAGTAGTATGAGATAATTAATTTAACCTCATTTTTACTTACTTTTAACTTTTATAATAAAATGATTTATGACATTAATTTTCACGAGAATCAGACTTAGATAACTGGCAAGTTCATGACAATTAGACTTCACACTTATCATCTCAACATAAAGAATTAACAAATGGAGATAAAATAAGAATTAGAAGAATACTTAAATAAATATAAAAATGAGGAAAATTTAATGTAACCAAGAGAATCTTTTTACTGGTTGGAATAATGGTGCTCACATACTGTAAGTTGAAATAATCAGCTTACAAATAATTTCACATTATTCAGATAAATTTCACTGCCTGGTCCTAATTAAATTGTAAAACTTTTTTTTTTCCCCTATCTATAGCTACCTTCGCACATCTCAAATGTAAGTCATTTGAATGTGCAACCAAATGCTCTATTGCTTATACATAAAAAGTTTGTATTTTGTGATGTTCTTGCTAATTCCACGAACGGATGCAATTGCAGCAACAGCTGTAATTAGGAAGCACAGGAAACTCAATAGTTGAAGCATACACCACTTCGATGATAGTCTTTTTACTTGTTTCTGTGCAATGTGCATTTGTATAGGGAAGAAGACAACGAGTGGCCAGAACCCAATTGCTCCAAGCAAGGCAAGAAACTCATTGAAAAATGGCATGGCCATGGCAATAACTGTGGCTATTATCACATATGCTGTCCTCCAAATAAGCCTAAAGAAGTTGACGTCAAATGATAGGGACCCCATTTTTATTGGGTAGCCCTTGTTTATGAAATCTGAACGTGGCCACGCCATGTTAGCTCCCATCTCAATTACACGAAATAGTGGTTGAGCCATTACCTGTGTCACATAATGTTATATCTCACACCGCAGATTAGAGATTAAGCATGCACATGCACTTGTATATGTATGCTCTTTTAGGAGAATTCAACAGTGATCATCCATAAATAATGTAAGAAGATGTAGATGGAGGAATATTTAGATACTCTGGCAAAATAAATATTTTACAATTTATAAATTTATGAACTTGATAAATAAATAAAAGGGTCGAACCTGATATGCTCCCACCATATGGACTACAATGAAAACATTGCCAAGGGCGACCAACCAGAATGGCTCATAAAATCCAAAGCCAGTGAGGATGTTCCCAGGTGTGTGATCTCCGAAAGCAGCATACCCAAGTCCACCGCATAAGAGGAAAAGTATTGTCATTGTTGCGATTCCTAACACATTTGCCCTTTTCATCTGTATGTTTTCTGGTGGATATGACTTCAATGTGTCCTAAATAATATGCATGCAAGAAAACCCATATATAATCAAATTTAATGGAATCAATTCTTTCTATATGGTACTTTCTTAGTATGATCAGCCTAGTTTATTAATGTGTTATTGCTTACTTACCATTATATCATAAATAACTGTAGCAAAAGAGGAAGCAAGTGCAATGTTTCCCAAAGCACCGAAAACCTTCCAAACTTTTTCTGATTCAGATTGGTCTGGTCCTATACTCTTTCCAAATAAACCTGTTGGTTCTCCTTTACCTGTTCACAACCCCAAATGTTTCCATAGTAAGTTGCTACTATGAAAAACTATGACCATTCATACTAGAACTAATTTATGGAATAATTCTCTGCTGCCCATTTACATTCATCAATAATAGACCATTGTAATCAAGCAATGTCCTTTAGGGTGATGGGCCTCTTGGTAGTCCTTTTGGGTGGTGCATTGTAGGTTGGATCGCTATCATATGTAGTTAAACTTACTCAATTGAAAGAATATTATGCAGAGAATCTATGTATAAAACACTCTTGTATACAGGGGAAATCTCCAAGAAAGAAATTGGTGCAAACCTCGAATAAGTTAGTAGCATTCTTTGGAAATTTATAGTATAAAAAAATTGAAATCTCGGAATTAATATTGGAAATCTTGTGGAAAAACATAAATGAAGGTTATAATACCTTGGGCCACCACTGCCAGAGAAAGCCCGCTTCCAATGAAAGCATAACCAAAAGAGGTAGCGGCAGCAACGGTTGAAAGCCACGTTAACTTGTGGAAATTCGGGGTTTGAGACAACAAAACTTGCACAATCCCAAAACCAATCATATAGGGATTATTTGAAAACTTGCAATAAGCATCATGGCCGTTTCTGTGAAAGCAAATGGCTTTCTTTATAGCCCTGTGAACCACAACCATAGTTAACTCAGACTCCATAATCCACAATCAGCAACACAAATATAACTAACTAGTTGAAGAATGTGATAAAACAAAATAACGTACACCAGGCTTATAGAACTAGTTATAGAGTAGCCCACTGTAACCCCAGCGAGCTTCCCATACAGGACCGATCCACAAAACACGTGCATTGTTCCACCTAATTCATCAAACAGAAATATGAAACTAACCATAGGCAAGTAATTAATGAATTTATGTGCATGATGATTTGATATATGTACATGAGTTGCTAAGGAAGTAGATTATGATACCTAGGTATACATCAACGGCTTGCATGTAAGTGTAGTTTCTCTTGCCACTGACAGGGTCAGGAAATCTGTAGCAATCAGCTACAAGACTGTAAGTGTAAACGGAAATGCATGCAAATATGATCATAGCAGCTATCCCAGCAAGCCAGCCAAGTTGTGCCATGGCCCATGCCAGAGCCAGCACTCCTGCTCCTACCACCACCGTTACTATGTGCGTAGTTGCAGTAAACACGTTCCCTGCAAGCAACCATGTCAACCACAAACTTTTCAGCTTATTCTGGTGCAGGTGAAACGATGAAACAATATCATTGATTACTATTGCAAGACATTTTTTCCTTTTTCTTTTAAAAATCAATATTCAAAGGACATTATCTGTGCTTATAAAAAATCAAAACATTGGAAGAAGCAATCAATAAACAAAATCACTTTCCACATTGTTGACTAATTATTGCACTCAAACTTTTTGGGTTAAATGAACGTAACACTTGACGACGAATTTTCCAACTTCTGGTCAAATCGAACACGGGACTCCGTTTTCTTTCACAGTTGTGTGGTTCACGTGTTTACAAAAATAAACACTTAATTCCATCTCAAAATATTAAATAGTCGTTTAACTTTATAAACCCAAACACTTCACCCCTTTAAAATATGACTTAATGATAAAAGGTCGTTCTAGATTTTTATTACAGGTAAGATATATATACAAATGTCAATAAATCTTATTTTATAAACTAAAATTCACTTTCTAAATTTTATTACCTTAACTTAAGCTCATCTTCTAATACAATCAAAATATTTTTCTTTCCTTTTCTTAATAGTAAAAAAAGTTCAAACAAGTTGGTAAGCAAATGAAGTGGCATAATAAACACGAGAATATATAACTGAACCACAGCTTCATTAAGAAAGTTATGACTTGAACTTCTGTCTTACAAAAGAATTCATTTGTTCTTTTCTCTAGAATGAATATTTCTGAAAAATACCCATTTCAAAATAGGAAGGGACGCGTGAAAATTTTTATAGCATAAGAAAGAGATACAGGAACAGTACCCCGTGAACAATTGGACTTGTCCATTTCCTTCTGGAAATGGAGGGCATCGCTTGGGCAACGCAGAAGAATACACGTCTTGTACAGGGTGGGTTAAAAATGGCCAAAAAATTTCTTGCTTTTGCTGAAAGTGCATCAGCATCTTTATTTTCACACTTTGTGATGTCTGAACTATAAAGGATAAAACTTTGCACGTGGTTGGTAAGAAACTTGAACAGTTGTCTCGCTGAACCAGCTAGCCAAATAAATACTCCTACACTCTATTCTTTCAACCAGTTTCGTAGAAGCACAATTCAATCCAACTCATATTACATAGTTAGTTATATGTTTTATTTGTCTTTTCTAGGTGATTTCGTTTCTTGTAAATTTGTGCATCTGTAGTTGTTTGTAGCGGTAAGCTATGCAGTGCTCTAAAGGGTATATATACATATATTTGTGTTATGTGTCAAAATAAAAAATATAGGGATGGTTGAATAGGGATATCGGCATACAGGTACAGAACACAGCCCAAAATTTCAATATTCCAATTTTGCCGTCTCAGTATTGTTATTATTATCTTTCTCGTTTTCTTCAATTGAATATCTTAATAAAAGCTCCCTTGTTTTAGTTTGGTTTATGGAAAGTAAAACTTTTCTTTGAATATTTAATATAGTTTTATATTAAAATGAATTTAAATACAAATAAATTTGAACTACTTTAATATATTTTAATGTTTAAATATGGACATCATTATCATTAAATGAGTAAAGACAGTTAAATAAAAACTGTTCTATTCTATAGAATTAAAAACATTGAATAAACTTTATTAACATTTTTAACAAAAATTTAGGTTAGTGTAGGATGGTGAGTAGTGTTTTGCACATCAGTTCATGTACACAAGTTTGTTCATGAGGCTATGAATGAATTGATGCAAAAAATCATAATTTGTATGTGGAGACCTTTCACCCTAAATCATGGATTGTGATTTCTACGGATGATAATTAAAAAGAAATTCTTTGCCTATAAAAACAACTAACATTTTTAATCATGAATCAAATAATTTTGCTTCCAGATTTTCAATTAATCTCAGAGTGACAGAAGATGAATTGTTGTGAGAAGGACACACGAAAATAGGGAAATGAAGAAGCAGCAGAAGAGATGAGGAATGTGCGGAAGGAGTACCGAGTCTTCGTAAGAAGGAGAAAAGTTAGTTACAAAAATCGGTCAGATTCGAATAACCAGGGGGGTAGCAGAGAGATAGGAGAGGCTGCCCAATGATGATAACTAAAAAAAAAAAAATTAAAAACAAAAAAAAAAGGTTTTGTTCAGATCCAAGATTCCATTACACATCACTCTCATTTTTTTTCTCACTATTTTGCACTTAACAGTCCATGTTTGTTCACTGTATAGAATGATACTTGTTCACTACAAGAGTGTCACTCTCTGACACGATAATATTCTGTTGAATTTTAAGAATCTCACCCACCCTTGCATGAACACGCGTCAAGGGAATATCTCAAATAACATGTATATACATGAGATCGAAACCTCAAATCACCCTTCACATACGTCCATAAAAAGTGGTTTTCAAATATTAATCACAGAAACCAGTCCTAATTAATATTAAAAACGCGGCATCAGACGGATCCAAAACGTGAAACACACGGTTTTTTAATTCACGTTTTTGTCGTATTACAGAAGCATTTGTTTCACATGACATCAACACGAAAACGCATTGAACGTAGATTTCTGTGAACCGATGGAATGAACAAAACGATGCAAAAACGAAGAAGACGAAGAACACTAACCGGTTCTCTTGACTCTGCCATCGTCATCGAGCCCCGAGAAGTCTCTTTGGGGAACGTCTTTGGGTGTTTCAACATCCATGGATTGAAAGAGAGGAAAGGGTATATATGGAAGATGTGATATGAGTGAAGCATGAAAGTGTGAGTGAAGAGAGAAGAGGGAGTGAGTTTATATAAGGCGTTTGAAGCAGAAAGAAACAAGAGTTTAAGCAGTTAGCCAGATGGCTTTGCATGCGACAATGGTGTGAGAGTATTAGTCGCTCACTTCTCTTATCTCACTGTCTTAATCCACACTGCAGTATTCTCCCTATTTTTATACTTTCTCTCTTTCTATTTTTAATTCACTTTTTTTTTCAATGTAAAAAGAAATAACTGTAATGCCACGTGTCTTCTGCGCGACACATCCCGTGTTTTACTCTGTTCAAACTATGTTTAAGTCAATCTCTTTTTTACTTATTAACATTACTACTTTCATTAACTTCAAATCTATTATAGGAGTTTCGATATTCTTCTTAAAATGAACAAGCATTGTTAAGTTCCTTCAATCTGATTAGATCTCATCATTGATATGCAAATCAGATGCTTGAGACAATTATGGATCTAACAAATATGAGTAAGAGCCAACACATCCTTTGGTTTCTCATTCTATGTTTTTTTTTTTTTTTTTTTTTTTTTTTTTTGTCTCTCAAGGAAAGGTTCACTAGTCAAATTCTTTTAAAAGTTTTTTTTTTTATTAACTAAGAATTTTTAACTGATGACAGTTATTGTTACATGACAAATAAGAAGTGTAAAACCCAATTGTTTGAAGATGATACTAATTTTTTTTTATAGTTTTTATTATTAGAAAATATTGTTAAGAATTCAAATCTGAATTTGCATCTTATATTAACTAAAAGTGTGAAAGTTGAATAAAATATAAAAAAATCACAAACTTATATATCTTTAAGATATTGGGTAGGAGTGGCTTAAAATTTATTTTTTTGACGTTTTCCTTCCTAAAAAATCTAATGACATGATGTGAGAGTGAGATTTTAATCAAAGAAGGAAGATATCCATTGGTATTTGTGTTTGTAATTTAAAATATTAAATGTAGCATGAACAAATGCCATAGATAATGGAAATCTGATTTGCTGTTATCCATAATTCACATATTCATTTCACAGATACCCCCACGAATTGAAGTCATTAGGCTATAATTGGACACAGATTTCAAATAAAAGAAAAAAAAATTAAAAGACGAATAAAGTTTAAACCATTTGATCTTCATTCAACGAGTTCGATTTATGTGAATACATTAAAGCACCAAATTTTTCAATTACCCAAAATTGGTTCACCACTCATAGTGCATGAACATAGGACCATTATTTTGTAGAATAACAAGAAGCATATGCGCGTGCGGAATGGGCCAGATGCTTCACCATTCAATCTATCATCTGAGTGAATCAATCTTTTATTTAAGGTTTTCTTGTTTAAATTTTGTGTTAGAAAATATTATTTTAAAAATTTGATTATTTGATATATTTAAAAATTTTACGTCGATCAAAAATAAAATCTTTTAATAATATCGAAATGAATCTAAATTTTATTTTTTATTTATTAAATCACTTGTTATCGAATTAATTTTTAATATATAATTTAAAGTAGGAGTGTAAAGAGTATGTTGAAGATGTTATTTTACTTTACAAACTAATTTTATAAAATTGACATAGATTTTTATTAATTATATAACTAAGAAAAATGCAATTTGAACTGTGGCTATGAAATGTTTGTGATGGAGGCAAAATTTTGTGAACTGCGCTAGGGTGAGAGGGATTCGAATAAAACAAAACGAACAAAGCACGAACTAATGGGATAATAAAAATTGGAGTAGAGAGGAGAATGAATCCAACGTTTTAGTGTTCCATATGAGGAACTTTCTTTTATTTTATTGGGTAAAGTGGAAAACTCTGATCTTGGTCAAACGAAGAAGAAAGGTATATATGGTACAGTGAAATACCTTTTTATTAATAAAAAAAAAGTGAATAACCTTTTCTTACTTTTGTTTATCATCATGTGTTTGACAAAAGTAAATAACCAATTGTTTCTTGCCAATAAAAATTACTTGGAGTGGTTAATGATTATTCTGATAGTGTTAGTGTTTGGGTTAACTCGGACTTTTTCATCAGTGTTGGAAGCATGATTTAGTGATTGACTAATTCTGATTATTCAAAAGATCTTGATACTTAAAATATGAAATGGACCACACTTTAATGTTTGAGTAATAAAGACTTAGAAAAATGTAATAATGTGAGATCAAGTTTAAATTCAGGTGGTCATCAAATTTAAGTGTATGGTTGTTATATTTTTTTTTTCTCATTTATTTCTAGTCATTTTATATTTTTTCTCAAATTTCATGTTTTATTTCCATATTTACTTTTTATTTATTTAAAATTCTTGTATTGCACATCTATATTTTTGAAATATGTTAGATTTTATATTACTTTTATACATTTATAGTATTTTAATATCGAAATTACTTTTTTTTTATATTTACTCAAAACTTGTATATTTATTTTTCTGTTTCCCTTTCAAATCTATACATTTTCCTTCGAAGTTTTCTTTCTTTTTTTTACTTTATTTTCTTTCAGATTAGTGTCTCCGCATTTGGAAAATCTTTCTATGTTGTTATCAAAGAATTCAATTAAGTTTCGTCGGGAACTTATTCAAAATCCTTTAATTATCAAATATAATTTGATTTACTTTCAGTCCGAGGAAAAGTCAAGTGCTTTGCACAAGTTGTTCAAAATAACAAAAAGGATTGCTAAATTCAATTCTAGCAAATCAGATTTTGAAGCTCATGCACACATCAAGGTCTTAAAACAGAATTTACTAAGATTTTCACTCAATTTTATGTACTTTTTTTGAAAGATAAATATTGTTAGTTGTATAAAAAACAATGCACAATGCATTCTTTAATTATAAGTGTTTTGTATAAAGCATATTTATTAGAATCAAAAGTGAAAAGTTATACTTTCCACATTTAACTTAAATCAAAACACATAAAATCTTCTAAATAATTTTCCACCATTAGTAGCTACTGATATTTTAGTGTTTCAAGATTTTACTTATCCACGTCAAAAAAAGGTCAACACTACGAATACGTTTTTTATAAAATTACAAATGGCATAAAAATGATTAGAGAAGCACTAACACTTGTTATCCTCACTCACGAGTGAGGTCTTTGGTCTATTCATTTTGAAGATAAATTTGAAAGAATTTATATGTAAACGACAAAAATAAATGTCGAAAGAGTTTTAGATCATTTGGTTTAACTTAAATTAATGAGACTTTAAGTGGCTTTTTAAATATTGAAAGGCCAGATATTACTTAAATAGATAGAACATTTCTTAAATTTAAAGTTTAAATTTCACTTATTCATTTGATATTTATTTATTTTTAATATACTTGAATTAACATTTTGTAAATGTTGACGCAATTTAATAGTTTATTTAAAATTTTCAAAATCCAAATGAAACTAATCGAATTAAATATTTCATAATCACTTTTTAATAAACTAAAAAATTGAGACATTATTAGAAAACAAGAACGAAACCTTGACATTTTGTAACTTGGTGGAGCTGCGCTGCATCGAAATTATTTAAATATAAAAATAGAAGTATTTTAAGAATTTTCGTTGATTTGTTTATATTTTGATAGAAAAATTATTCCAATCTCAAATTCATTAGTGTATTTGAAGTATTGTTCAGTTTGAAGTTCGAAACTTCAATCATAAAATATTATTTATTCTGAAATTTAAAACTTTATCACAATTTTATTCTTAAAAAACATTTTAAAAAGTTAAAAAAATATATATATATATATATATATATATATATATATAAATTAATCTTCACTTCAACTCTTATACGACTTAAAATTATTAAGTGTATCAGAAAAAAAAACTTAAATACGAACAAATCGATTTGTTTTAA
>Ga0209700_107478_pt1 | contig 15366 bp, 3 predicted proteins | sample SiratroredBW_FD_187528 | JGI IMG/M metagenome (GOLD analysis project Ga0209700, IMG submission 187528) | Root nodule microbial communities of legume samples collected from California, USA - Siratro red BW (SPAdes) (version 2) | ecosystem: Host-associated > Plants > Roots > Nodule | place: USA...
AATAGAGCATAGAATTATCTAATAGTAACAACTTTGTTTAGACGAGTTAAGAATCCTTTATTGCCGCCAAATGAGCAATGAAACCCATCATAGATAATTCATATTTAAAGTTCAACCCATAAATATTATATATTTAATCATTATGTTAATAATATTTTTAACATAATTTTTTTAAATATCCTAATTTTGAATCTTGCAGAGAGGAAAAAGTGTAGATTGAAAAGGACTACAAAGTTTGAGGATTTTTTAAAATGCGAGAAAAAAATATTTTAACTTTAAAATGTTGAGAATTAAAATCACAATTGAAAACTTCTTCTAGGACTAAAAAAGTAATATTAACCTGGTTTTTTTACAATAGGTTTTATTTTTGTCTTATTAGGAACTACATATTAATTATCTATCCAATGATTTTGTGTTTTCATTACAGTTAAAATTAAATTATGTTCTCATTTTATAATTCTCTAACAAAATGTATTTTCATTCAAATACCTTTATTTCACGGTCTCGTTTCCTAGCTGATACTTGTTTTCTATATATATATATATATATATATATATATATATATATATATATATTGTGATGACTTCATAAATTAATAATATACTTTTGTTTTATGAAGCTTATATTTGTTACATGCTAATAATTCTACCCTTCCCAATATTCACAATGGTTATAGTATAAGATTCCATGTTTAGAATTTTTTTTATAAACTCTTCTGAAATAGAAAAAAAAATGTTTCTCTTGTTAAAATGAGTTTATATCTAAATTAATTTTTATAAAGTCCCTCATCTAATATTTCTAAATTTTTATTTTTTAAATTGTGCTTAAATTAATTTTAATTTATATAAAAAAAACTCATTTATTTATTCTTTTTTGTTTCAAAAGCATTTATGATTTTTTTTAATAATGCCTATATTGTAGGTGTCTATTTTAGTTCTTTGCATGTTAGAAACTTCTGCTAATAAAAACTTCCACAATTTTTTTTTTTTTTCATTTCAGGTATTTAAAGCAACTTCAGAACTGAACACACCATATCTTCAAAACTGTAGCAGTAAAGTAGGAGACAGTGTACGTGCAAATAAGATGTACATATTCTTTTCTTTTAAATAAAAAAAAAACATTTGATTGTTCTATAACTCTTATTTATAGTCTTGTAAGAATTTAATGTGTATATGATAATGAATTTTGACTTAGTTATAAAAAAAAATATTGCTCTAACTTTTAATTTATTATCATGTTAACTCTAGAGTTACCATGATAATAAATAGATCTATTTATTATATTCTTTGTTGCTCTATTTATTTCCTTGATTAAAAAAATCATTTGAAATTTGCGTTTCAAACCTCAAATTGATAATTCAGAACACATAACATGATTTGGGTTTGATCTTGATCTGAGCAATAAAATTATCCACTATTAGTAGTATTTTTACTTATTACATGTTTTACCTCTATCTAGATAATTGCTTGCAATAACTTAACAGATTTTTGTAATTTGTGAAAATTAAAAGATACATCTTAAAAAAAATACTCTTAATTAAACAAGTTATTTTTATTTAGCTCTATATTTTATCTAATTGATATTAAACAAGTTTATATACATATCAATTCTTTCTCCTTTACCCTATATTTTATTTTCTAAAAGGAATAAAATCGATTTGATTTTTTCTAAATAATCAGAAAATTAAATGCTTTTTAGAGAACTCATTTTTGATAATTTTTTGAATGACTACAAAATTAATTATATTAAATCGACTAACTAAAAAAATATTTAACCCAATTAAAAATTACGTCAAAATAACATAGACTTCAAATACAGATCAACTTATATTAATAACCAAATTAATACAAAAGTAATATAATACATATAGTGTGCTTCAAAATTTGTAGATAATGCACAACTATAATTGATAACTTTTAAAAAGTTGTTTCAGATAAGAATCATGCAACAACATATTTTTGTTTGTATATATGTCCATGACTATTATTCTGTAATCAATGATTATATTAATATATATAAATCAACTAGCAGTTTAAATGCTATATACGTAACACAATGATCACGTAATAGTGTAATACAGTAAAATGGCTGTGAAGTCTTCATGGAAGGCCATTAGCTATTAATAAAGTGTGCTTAGATTACATTATTTTTCTCATAATAAATTCAATTAATTTTTCTTAAATTAGATCAATTTATTATGCAAGTTCAGAATTTGATTTTTGAGGAGATGAATTCTCAACTATAAATAGTAGATTCTTATATAAAAAAATAAGTGAGAGTTCAATTCTTCGAAAATTGAATTCTAACTTGTATTTTCTATTTTTTTTAAGAAGAAAAAGAAAAAATACTTAAGACTAAAGATTAATTTACATTTCAAAATTATGTTAATTTAATAAGATGTAAAAGAAATATTAAATATTTTAAATTTTAAATTTCATCGTGAAGAAAAAATTTAAAATTGAAATATTGAAATGAAAACTTCAACTTCATGATCAATTAGTTGAAATTTTTATTACAGAACAATTTTACTATAATAACAAACTCTTAGCTCATATATTATTAAAAATATTTAAAAACTCCTGTCAAATATTTTTTTACAACGTAAAAAAATAACTATCATATGTAATTGCAAAAATTATTAAATTAACAATTTATATGTCATATTTATTTACATAACCTAAAATAATATTTATTTTACTAAAAACACTATATTTATTTTATTTTTCATATGTTCAAAATTAAAATTACATTTTCTTTTAGAAATTATTATTTTTTATTTTTAAATTCTTTTCTTCCCTTTTTAAAAACTTGCAAAATAAAAGTAAGAAAAGTAGTTCAAAATTCTATTTTCCAACGAATTTTGACTTGTTTTGTGATGTTGGAAATTACAATTCATAGTTGAAAATTTAGTTTTCCAAAAATCGAATTCTAATTTTGTATGGTAAATATATCGAGTTTGAAAAATAAAGTTTGTGGGATCTATTTGAAGATTTCTTTTTTAGTTTGGTTTATTCTAGTAAAAAATCGCATAAATTAATATTTGAAGCTCCATTTTTTTATTCATCAATATTATGATATCCTTCATGAATATACATGTAGTTAGTCAAATATATAAGTTGAGAATATTTTTTATGAAAATAAAAACTTGTTTTTCTTCATTATTGAAAAAAAAAAAGAGAGTAGAAGATAACAATTGATAGACAAAGACTCTCTGAAAACTCCAAAAAATTGCTCTAACGGGTCGTCTATTGTTCTAAAATATTCTCGTAGTTATTTGAAAATAATGCATGGAATATTTGAACAAAAATAAATTTCAAGTTGATTAGTATTATGATGACCACCCAATGACTACGAATACCTATATATATCCATAATCATACAGTTAGATTTTTAAAGTGTATTTATTAATCTAATTTTGTTCTTGAATTAAGTAGTTGGGGAGAGGGTATCGATTTAATTGTAAATGTATTGTTCTTCAATACTGCATTTTTCTTATTTGTTACACTGTCTTATAATGTTATTAATATGTGATAATCACGTCGTTAATTACATTGACTTATATTTCAATGAAATCAACGTTAATAGAATGTTGAAAAGGTTTAAAATATTGTATTAAACTATAAAGTTATAGCGAAAATTTAAAATTATAACAAAAATATATATCTTACAAATATTAGTTAATACTTAATATACACAATATTTTTTTCATGCACTGAGTATGTTGATTCACATGAGAGTGAAACGAAATGATAAAAAAAAAAAAAAAAAAAAAAAAAAAAGTGGATTAAAGTGAGATAATTATTGAATTGTTTAGCAGAAGAAAAAAAAAATAAAAGTCTCATTTGTTTTATTTGGTTATGGCAAAAATAGAAGAAACAAATATAAAATATTTCATGTGTTCCAAACACACTCCAAGATATCTATCAAATATTGACTTAAATTTTTTTAAATTGTACATTATGATGATTTAAAGATTATTAGATTTAAGCTATGTTTAACTTTCCGTTTAGGTGTCTTGAATGGTTTATTTGTCTTACTAAACTCAATTCGGTAAGTCCTATTCTGTACTTTTGGATACTTATATTTGATTTCTAATTAATCAAGTTTTCAATGAAGCTCTGAAAACTTGTGTTTTGAAATGAAGAGCATCGAATATATGATTTGCAAATTATTATAAACTATTTTTATATATTTTTATTTTAAAAAAATCAATATTATGAAAGGGAAATAGTCATATTTATTTAAGAAAAGGACATAACTATCAGAAGATGCCAAAAGAAATAATGAAGAAAAATAATTGAGCACAAAGAATATAATTAATGCTTATTATTAGTTTCTCAATCATTTTCTCTATAGTATTTTTCTCTTTTAAAAGCAAGGAAGATAAACACATTTATTACTAATAACAAAGGCAAACATATTTATAAATTGATTTATATTTTTTTAAGGAAAGTTGACCTAGAATTCAACACTGTAAAAACAGTAATGTGTTCTTTTGACATTTTTTTTTCTATCAATTTATCTGGGTAACGTTATTTTTAAAAAGTGATCTATTATTTTTCAAACATTTCCACTTTTGTGACATCTCTTCAAAGGCAAGGCCTTTAGATAAGGCAGAAAATAAATACACATATTTAGAAATTGACCTATCATTTTATTTAAGAAACTTTGACTTATCGTTACTTAAGAACTCAATAATATAGAACTGGTAATGTATTTTTTAACATGCTTTTAATATTTTATTCTATCAGTTTATCTTTTGTAGGTAACTTATTTTAAAAGTGATATATTATTTTCCCCGTTTCCTCTATATAGTAATTTATATTTAATTAAAAAAAGCAACACAATGGTATAAAGTAGCAGATAGATGCACATACTTATAGTTTACCTATAATTTGTTAACAAAAAAATCACCTATAATTTTTTTAAGGATAATTGACCAGTCATTTAAGTAAGAATTCAAGAATATAGAAATGGTAATGTATTTTTTTCCAAAAAAAAGTGCTATCTAATGCATTTTTAAAAGGTAAATCTTAATTAATTTAAAAGGTAAATCTTAATTAATTTAAAAAGTGAACTGTTTTTTTTTTTTTATCAATTTCTTCTATAATAACTTTTCTTAAAACACGAAGGCTTTGATGCAAGGTAGAAGAAAAAATACACATATTTAGTAATTGACTTATCATTTTTGAAGGAAGACCTATTATTACTTAATTAAGAATTCAAATATATAGACGCGTGGTAATGTATCGTTTTTAACACATTTTTAATTTGTTATTAATTTCTTTTAAAAGGTGAACTTATTTTAGAAAGTGATTTATTTTTCTTCAAAAATAACAAAGCTTAATCAGTCATTTGCTTTTAATAGCCAGATAAACTTAATCTTTTAGTTTTCACACTTAAAAAAATACTTATTTTAGTATTTACACATACTATATTAAATTTTTTTTAGTATCCATAAATTTAGACGATAGAAATTAAAAGAGATTAAAATGGTAGTATGGAACTAACATAAATTACTTTATACACAGATATTAAAAAAATAAAATTTACGCAACCATAAGAATTAAAAGTTAAGAATCTGAATTATTGTAAACTTCTTATATAGGTTTAATCTCTACAAATAGAACATGTATTATTAGAAAAATCAGTTTTGGGATAGATTTTACTTGTTCGAATTAATAATAATCACGTAACTCCTATGACATTGTCGCAATCTCATCTTACACACACATTTTTGTATCTTTCTAATGAGATGATAATGACACGATGTTACCAAAAAGAAAGTAGATTATTCAACTCAAATAGTTAATTGCAATGCAAAATTTCCCTCAGAAATTTCTTGGAAGCAATTAAGAAAGTAGTAGCACACCCAACCCCACAAACGCGCTTTCTCAACTTGCTTCTCTAGACCCTTATTTCTAATAATAAATAAATGAATGCATCATATCACAACCATCACCCACCAAACAAACCCTTATGCATGCCACTTCCTTCTTAACCACTTTCCACCCATCACAATAAAGTAACAGGCACACGTTTCTGCATTTGTGCTTGTCACACCCCATACCCCACTTTTTTTTTTTCTCTATATATTTATATATACCTATCCACATTCCAAATTACTTATATTTTGTTTCAAAATCACTTTTTTTGGTCGTTTATCCAACCAAACAGGACTTACTTATTTCTCCCACTCACACCCTTTCACACCATTGCACAAGCACCTCTTCACATCACCAAATAGTCATCCATATTCTTGTATTCTCCAAAATTCAAAAGAAAACAACAATAATTAATTAATAACAAAAGAAAAGCCTATATAGTATCTATGAAATTAATTTGCAGACAATGATTAAAATATTACTAGACAAGAGCCTCCAAAGCTGACCATATCATGCCCTATGAAGCTTCCTAAGATTCTCTTGCATTATTATTATTATTTTTTTCTCATTAGACTAATGACCAATTACCAGTTGTACAAGTAATATTCATCTTGTCTTTTGATCTTAAAGGAATAGCAGGAATAAAGTATGAACAATATTTCTTTCATATAATGAAACAGGCGACACCTGCAAATAGGGCACCCACAAAAAATATATTTTACAAGATTCCAAAGATAAATCCTCAAATTCTCCTCCACAATACAATTACAAAAGGAGGAGCTGAGTTTCAAATTACATGAAAGTTACAAACTCTGGATCCATGAAACTCACATGAAAGTTTCAACTTAAAGACCCCATCATCATATAAACCTTACCATAGAGAAGAAGCAGACTTTTGCTTGCCTTTTTCTTCACCTTGATGTGTTCCTTTTTTTTTTTTATTCTTCAAAAAGGATAAAACTAGGAAGAAAATAAATTTTCCACCATCTCTCAATTATACATGACACCTTAAGTAACTCATCAACAACTTCCATAAGACCAGTATATACATATAATACAAATAAGATTTAAAATTAAGATTAGCTCCTTAGTCCCAAAAATCTCCTCTGCTCTTAGAACTTTGGTGATTCTTAATCCTCCTTTTTCTGACATTTTTGCTTTTCTTTTTCTCTGTTTAAAATTGAGTTAAGCAACAGCAGAAATACTGCAGTTGCGCCTATCCCTGCTGAGGCAATCAAAACCTTCAATCCTCACTGCAGCTGGGGTGTGACCAAACTTCATCCTCACACAACCTCTAGCTGAGGAAGATGGTGAAGGGGGTGCCAGGGAAAATGGACCAAAATTCTCAATACCATTACCAAATTGCTCATCTTGGATCACAGGGTTTGAGGCTCTGCTTGGTGGAGATCCACAGTAAAATGGGGGTGATGAGGCCAATTGCCCACCAGATCTCTGCAAAACACACCAAATTTAAGGAATCTTTTGTTAGATTTAACATTTCTTTCAGTCAACAGCAACTAAAACAACATCCAAACCACATATGATAGAGATGTTATCAACACCAAATCTTCTAATTGTTACATCTATGAGAAACTACATGAACCACCCATCTTTTTTCTCATTAAAAATACCTCAGAAAAATTATTAAAAAAGAAAAAACTTTCTTTTCAACATGAAGATTGAGACAAAAAAAACATACCTTAGGGAGAATGATGTCCATAAGCTCAGCCCCAACTCCGGAATCTTCAATTTCCGATTGGTAGCTGTTGATTTTTAGCAACAAATATAAAGTCAGAAATTTTACAAAATAAATTGATTAGAAAAAATCAACAACAAAATTAAATTTTTTTTTTTTAAATAAGGGTGAATACTTGATAAAGGGAGGCCTCAAGGGTCTGATGTGGTTATCAAAGGTTGAGTGGCTCATGAGGCCCAATCTTCGAGGTTTAGGGCACACCACTGATTCCATCCTCATCTCCTCGCAGGTTGCCAAGGCCTTCTTCTGCTGATAACCACACTGATTCATCTTTTTCTTTTTCCCTTCACAACTCAAAAACAAGGATCTTGACAAGGAACACCTGCGACATCAAACACAAACAAATCAATTATTTTTCCCCAGGCTGCTCACAAATCTGAATAAAAATAAACCAAATCTAAAAAAATCACACAAAAAGAAACCCCTTTATTCCAAGTTTTCCTTCATTTCTCCAAAAACTCGTAGAACCCCACAAAATTTGAGACATGTCGAAATACACAAAGACCCTTTTGTCAAAAGCCTCTAAATTTAAGACCTTGAACACACAAAAACAAACCCCAACAACGTAAACTCAGATTTCAAATCTCTGCAAAAGCATAAGCTTTTCCAAAAGCTGGCTTGGTTTTAGAGAGAAAGAAAAAGGAGAGAGACAGTACCTGAGAAGACTCAGAGGCTCCTCCAAGAGGAAAAGAGGACAGAAAAACTGGTGAATGAATCAAGGGAGCAATGAGAGCGAGAAAGGGAAAAGAGGTGGCTGGGTATTCATAGAAGATGACTGTGGGGGAGAAAAAGAAGAAAAACAAGGGAGAATGATAAGGTGGATGAAGGTGCAGGGTTAGAAGATGAGACCGCATTTATAAACCATGTGATAGTGGGGTTGGAGTTTTGGGTGACGTGGCGAGAGGTGAGAGATGTGATGAAAATGGAAAGGGACAGGGAGTGTGTGTTTTTTCCTTTTTGACCTTCCTATATTCATGAACCTCTGTGTTGTGTTCTCTGTCCTCTTCTTGTACGGTGCATAAGGAACACCGCAAACTCAATGCAGAGATATCTATGACAACAAGATGCTCTTTCCTAATATCAGTAAACTTTTTTTTTTTTTTTTTCTAAAATTTTTTATATTCATAGATTAGACCTATGTCTAACTTGATATCAAATCCACATTTATTTTTTCATAAAAAAAAAAATAATACTAACAATTGTTAATATTGAGAAATAAGAGAAAAGACTAATTAAAATCTAATTATCATAAATTGAGGAATTAGTTAACACAAATATTTTGTTGTAAAAATATTCATCAAATATATAGTGTTATATATGCAAGAATCTATTTTAAATTCGGATTTATTTTAAATCTTTTATTACAGTAAATAACACCAATAATTAATTTTTTTTCCTATTATAACAAGTGTAATAGTAAAGCATTAATAATTATTTTCCATTATAAGTATTTAAAACGAGCAAAAACTATATGGAGGGGCATTGAGTTGTCTGTATCTTTTCTTTATGACAATTTTGGAAACATCATCGTAACGTATGAAGGAAATTATGCTTATTAAATATATCTTTAGTGATATTTCCTTTTAATTATAGCATGCTAAATTGATAAACCAATTGAAAGTTACATGCATTATTAATCTATGCAAATGGCATTCTAATCTATTCTGAATTTTAATTAATTACCTTCTAATACATTCTGCACTTTATTGATATTAAATTTAATAGCTCAGTTTTCATAAGAATTGAAAATTTGATAAAAATTTTCCTTTCATAAGTCCTGTGCAAATTATAGAAGTATACACTAATAGAAAAAATGTAATTATATATCTATAAAAAGTAGTAATTCGAAAGGACTTATAATTACGCTCTATTTATTGACTCAATTAATTCCTGACGTATAATAACGTGTGAAAAATTATATACACAATGTCTGCAAATAAATTTATAATAGTAATAAATATTTTTAATGCATATTGACTGTGAATAGATCTAAGTAATTTTATAATGGGACGAACAAAAAATAATAGGATATTCATCACTGCAACTATCTTTAATCTGTTTATTAGATTGCCTGAATACATACTAACATACATAAGTATGTGTGAATTTAAATTAATTTTATTTGTATTAATATTTTGGATTATATTTTAAGATAAAGTTTTTATTCAAATTTATATTTTAAAGAGTAATTTCAATTTTTTTAATTGTATGATAAAATTAAAATATCATTGGTAGATATTCGTGAAAACTCTAATTTATTGAAATTTAAATTATTGACTTCGTTCTTATTTCCGCTCTAATATTTTTTTTTTTTTGAAAAAATTTCAAGAAATATTAATTGAAAATTTTTAACTAATCATTTCGTAAGATGTTTGTCCTCATTGGCACTCATTAATAAACTTGTCTAGATCAAAATTTTTATAAGTTTCTTCTAGAAAAAATTAAAAATTCGAAAATAATTTATTTATAAGTTAAATTTAATTATGTATAAGCTGATTTGTAAAAACTATATTCCGAAAATTTTTCAAAATTTTATTTTTCATTTATTTATAAGATAATTTTAGGTAAATTGATTTTTTTTTTCTTTTAAAAGAAACTTAAATATTAGAAAGAAAATCTCTCAAACCCATCTATATAATTTATTTATGGGATTTTCAATAGACAAAAACATTAATTAAGCACATTCAATTTTCTATACAATCACATCACATGTATAACACCTCTTAACCTAAGAACATGCTTCGTGTCGTTTATCGGAAAATGCTAAAATTATATTCTAACTTTCCTATTAAAAACATAAACAAAATATTATGGCTAGGTTGAAAGTGCACCACCTAAAGTGACAGGCAAAAAGTTCCACAAAACAAAATCAAGAATAAAATGAGTTTATGGAAATTCATTTATCTCCTAGCAGTTAAAATCACGGTAGGAAAATTTATCTTACCAAAAATATCTCCTAAAATTAAGATAAATAAAAAACTTTGTGACAAGAAAAAATCGACACTAACGACAATGAGTTACTTTAACGAGTAAATTATCTTCAACGGTTTATTAATAGAAACTAAATAATAAAACGATAAATTATTTATAATTATTTAAATTACCTTAATCTATCCTTTGAGTCAATTATGACGGTAAATCTTTAAAGTAATAATTTAAAATGTACTTCTTTTAAAAATAAGTAAGTATGATAGAATAAGTGAGTATGATAATTATACCTAGACACATTCAATAAAATAAATTATATTTAAAAATTATATTTATTTAAAAAAAATATCAAATTGGATCAGATTTACCTTAAATTAAATTCAAAATTTTAATTAAATTAAATTTAAATATAATTTCAAATTAATTTTATTAAGATGAAATATAATCATATTCAATTATACGTGCGATGTAATCTAGTCAGATTCATATTTATTCCATCCAATCTTTCTAGATTTAACTTCATTCAACATCAGTTTAGTTTGACTTAACTTGTTTGAATATATCTTGACCTGCATTAACTTAGACTGGTCCAAACAAGACATTTTTTTAACTTGGACCCAATCTTACTTATCCTGACATAGGTCTGACCCAATTGAATTTGTCATGGGTTCGACATGACTCAGTCTAACTTATACCTATTATGATTCGATCCGATTTGTGTCTTAGCTTGGCAACAGTAGGACTTGACTCATCTTAACCTATGCCTAACCTAACTCAACTTAGTATGATTTAGGCTTGTCTTATACTGACTTGGTTTTGGTCTAACCCAATTAACTGACTTGGTTTTGGTCTAATCCAATTAACTTGGATCTGAATCGATCCAACTTGACTTACGCCCAACTTAACAAACTTGATACCACCTTAGTTTTGTACAACTTAAATTGGGTCTAGTTTGACTTGAACGTGACCTGACTTATCATAGATTAAACTTGTCTCAATCTTGCATGATCTGGACCAACTTGACTTAACTTTGTATAAATTGGATATTGACTTACTTGAGTTTGACTTAACTTATTATATAATTACTTATCATCACGTTAATTTTATTTTCAAAATTTAAAAAATTATGCAATCTAAATCCAACTAATTAAATTAGATTTAAAATCCAAAAATATGGATTTTAATTTAAAATAAATCCACTTAAAAAATATAAGTATGAATAATTATAAATTGAATTTGAAGATTTGAATTTATCATAATTACAATACAAAATTTAAAAAATATATTTAAAATATAATTTTTATTAAGTTATTATTTAAAAAAACAATTCAATGTGAACTTGTTAATTCTGTACATGATTTTAATAAATAATTCATTTTAACCAGTAAATTAAGAAAAAGAGTAAAAAATACGAGTCATTGAAGTTGGAGAGTAACTATACCTTCCTTTTCAAAATTCAAGCCCTTTCATTTTGATGCTTAACACTTTTGTTAACATGTTATGATATCTTGAGAAATGCTAATGACGACCTGTCTCTTGAAATATAAGATATCTTAATAATTTTAAGTTCAATTTTTTTTTTAGGAAAATAATGTGATATCTAAAGAGGGTATGAAGGACTATATGTGAATTATTATTATTATTATTATTATTATTATTATTATTATTATTATTATTATTATTATTATTATTATTTTACTCTATACCTAATTTTGAAGTTATATAAAAAGGACACAATCCACTCACATGCTAAATCAATAGTGTAAGCAATAATATATAATGTCTCATGTACTGAAGAAAACGAACCAAACAACAACCAGATGTTAGAGAATACATATCAATAGTCACTACATGTTATATAATAAGCCATGGAAATCCAATCGCCAACAATTTATTTCTCTTTATATGGCTATGTATTTTATTTTATATTTTCTTTTCTTTTCTGTTCTTGTTGTAAAAGATACTGTGAAAATGATTTGTAAAAACAAGATTATTCAATTGAACAAGTAACGTAACCTTCTCAAAGAGCCATAGCAATGGAGGAGTATGGGCACACCAAGTAATGATCAAGCATAAAAAACAAAAGGCAAAACATCGAATATCTTATCTGCAAAACCAAAGCCACCATGGTCGCATAAATTAAAGGCAAAAGTTGCATCCGTGCTTAGTTTAAAAAAGCATGCATGACATATGAACCAGTGTTTGATTTTGGTTGCCGCAAATCGACAAATGATATCAGTTAGGTAAATCATTCCAAAAACTATTTAGATTGTCAATCAATAAAGATCTTATTTACTCCCAAGGGTTACCTTTATTTTTATTAACTTAACCTTTAAATATAACTATAAATATGATTTATTTTTTATTTTTTATTTTGATCTGCGTAATATTTTTAAATTTATAATTTAAAAAGTCAAGACAGCAAATATTTTGGAATATATGTGTAATGTGACATGAAGACATTACTGTGTCATGATCTCATTATTGAATAATAATAAAGAGAACATTTTAAAAATTTTGACAGGAAAAATAATAATTTTTAAAATATTGAATCCAAATAGAATCATAAGGAAGACCATATTTTACCATTTATGGTCCATCTTATATTGAACCATAGTTTATTTGAACTATATAGTTAAAGATTTGTTAGTAGTGTTAGATTCTGCCAAATTACTTGTAATTATTTCATTGATAAGAAAAAAAGCTAACAAAGAAAGATATTACATGTATCAACTACAAGTTTAACAGAATGTTTACATAAACTGTACAAACTAACATGTGTTTGGTTGAACTTAGGTTACACTTCATTGATAAAATTGATTTCAAAGTTTGTATAATCTGTTTTAACACGATGTGCATCAATTGTTTTTAAATGCAATCAAACACTTTGTTCATCTATTTTGATTAAAAATAGCAATTACTTTTTGTTAATAACGTGTCTCCAAACAACTAGGAATGTACATTTATACGAAAGATGTAAAGAACAGTATTTCAGATTCTCAAGAATTGTATTGTAATATAGATTAGATCATTAAAAATGTTAGGAAGGACTTTCTTTTAACCAAAAATGGTCAAAAGATGGTGCAAGTCAATTATTGAACAACCAAAGTGGGTGAATAAATAAATGACCAACTGTAAAAGACTCTTCCTATTTCAAATTTCCTTTGACTCTATCAAAGTCATAGAGTCATCTATTTTCTTCAAAAAGTATATATTAATCCTAGAAGTTATGTAGTGGCTAAACATAATATATATATATATATATATATATATATATATATATATATAATATAAAAATAAAATTGACGTAACCAACCATTAACATAAAAATTGGCAGAAGTAAATACTTGATGGAATAATTATGTTATAAGTATAAAATGGGAGAAAGCTGTAAATTATTATAGTTTCATTCAAATTTATTATTTTGGTTATTTTTTTTTAATGTTTTGATTATAACCTTTTTAGGAAAATAGTGTTGAAAATTTTATGTGAATTAAAAATAAAACGTTTCAATAATTTATAATAGATATAAATTTCATTTTATTAACAGATTTTATAAAATTAAATTAAACTTAAAATTTATTTTTTAATATGATATCAAAATTTATTTTAATAAGATTATTAGATTTATCATAATATTCTTAAATATATATTTCCACCTACAAATTTGAGATGTATTAAAAATTTTGGTCTTAGACAAAATGATTAGTAGGGATCTTAAAATTTTTTTTGGACTAAAATATTGACTTTTTCTTTAAATGACAAACTAGAGTGAGCAATGAACAATAGAAAAAGTAAGCAGTCTCATTATTTGGCTTCACATGGAAAGAAATTGACTGTGGAATGAAGAACAGTGTGATAGTACAAATGATATATAACTGCATACACCTAACTTGTGTTAGCTAAGAAATGAGTCCACCATGTTAGGTACGTGATTCAACTTCATGTTTCTACCCAAAGAACACCTCACATGATTTCATTTCACACCCTTTCTAATCTGCACATGAATCATCATGACAAACAAACAGTGGACATATAATAATCATAATAATAATATTTGATATTTCTTTTACCTAAAGAGTTTAATAACAATTAATATAATAGAAAATGATGCTCCTCTCATTGTTTAAAAAATATTATGTTGGTGTTTTTTTTGTTGTTGCAAATATTAAAGTATAAGAATATTAATTGTATACAGATGAACAATAATTATTTATGAAGCATATTAATGACCTCTAAAAGGGAATCCAAAGTGTAAAGTGGGGCTTATATATTCCATTTGAAAAGTGGAAATGAAGTGACAAATAGCACTTTGAATGTTGGCAATGGCATGTGATTCGCGAATGAGGATGCTAAGAGTGGGGATCGCACCATTTTTCTTTCTCTTATTTCTTCTCTTTTCTGTTGCTTTTATTCATACGGATTCATTTGGTAGGGACAACTTCATTTCTACCTTTCACAAGTTTTTTATTCAAATTTCCACACATTTTTTTATAAGTTTTACTAATAATATGTAAAATTCTACCGGATATATAAGTGATGTTTCATGAAAACATTCAAACAAATAGAATGGAGTAAAACCATGTTCTTCTGTAAAAATTGATTTATATATACACATATATATATATATATATATATATATATATATATTAATTTTTATTGTGAAATATTAGGTGAGTTCGTTTGAATTTAAAATAAACAAATTATAAAAGATCACTTATTTATGAAACATCGTTAATATATATATATATATATATATATATATATATATATATATATATATATATATATATATAT
>Ga0209700_107479_pt1 | contig 15366 bp, 7 predicted proteins | sample SiratroredBW_FD_187528 | JGI IMG/M metagenome (GOLD analysis project Ga0209700, IMG submission 187528) | Root nodule microbial communities of legume samples collected from California, USA - Siratro red BW (SPAdes) (version 2) | ecosystem: Host-associated > Plants > Roots > Nodule | place: USA...
ATGGGCGAGGCATACTATGTGATAGGAATAGAAATATTCCGTGATAGATCACAAGGATTGTTGGGTTTGTCTCAGAAAGCATATATTAATAAAGTTTTAGAGAGGTTCAGAATGGATAAATGTTCAACATCTCCCGTTCCAATACAGAAAGGAGATAAATTTAGTCTCAAGCAATGTCTAAAGAATGAGTTGGAATGGAAACAGATGGAGAATATTCCTTATTCATCTATTGTTGGGAGTTTGATGTATGCTCAAACATGTATGAGGCCAGATATTAGTTTTACAGTCGGTATGCTTGGTAGATACCAAAGTAATCCAGGATTGGACATTGGAAAGCTGCAAAGAAAGTCTTAAGATACTTACAGGGAACAAAGAATCACATGCTTACTTATAATAGGTCTAGTCACCTTGAGGTGATTGGATATACAAATTCAGATCTTGCCGGTTGTATAGATACTAGAAAGTCTACATTTGGCTATGTGTATCTTTTATCCGGAGGAGCGATTTCATGGAAAAGTGCAAAGCAGTCAGTCATTGCTGCATCCACAATGGAAGCTGAATTTGTGGCATGCTTTGAGGCCACAGTTCAGGCTAATTGGCTATGGAATTTTATTTCAGGACTTGGAGTTGTTGACAGTATTGCCAAGCCGCTAAAAATTTATTGTGATAATTCCGCAGCAGTCTCTTTTCTAAAAACGACAAGTATTCCAAAGGTGTTAAACATATAGAATTGAAATACTTTGTCGTTAAAGAAAAAGTTCAGAAACATAGAGTGTTGATAGAACATGTTAGCACCGAGCTTATGATTGTCAACCCTTTAACAAAAGGGTTACCGCCCAAAGTATTTACTGGCATGTAAAGAAGATGGGCATTACGTGTACTAGTGAATGTTAAATGTTTATTAATGCTACTTAACACTCTGAGCTCATTGTTGTTCAAGTTTCTGAAATATATATGTTTTCTACTTTATGAATATGCATGCAAATTATGATTATGATGTAGAAAACAGATTATGCTATTATTGATGATGAAAGATGACATTATGTTTGAACCCATTATGGACTTCTCATTATGAGGTCATATTAAGGAGAAGGACGATACAGTAGTACATGGAAGGAAATGTGTCGATTGAATGACATGTAACCGCCATGACTCTTATTATTCCTATATCTTTAAGTATGACGAATGATGGAACCAATTTTATTGAATGTCCTTTAATGCGCATTATGACTTATGTAATTTATTAAATCATGAAGTATTATAGCATCACATGAGTCAAATGGGAGAACGTTAGAATAAATAAATAAATTATTCTATAATGTGATATCCTATAATATGACTCATGTGAAATATTATTATGGGTCTGTATGTGATTTAATAAAACTAAAAAGGACATTTTGGTAATTATGAGAAGTGGTTTATTTAATAAATAACTGATAGGTAACCAATCTTATGGACATTGGTTTTATAAAGAACATAGGGTTCTGTCTCTACAGTATAAGCGTTTTTCACAGTTAGCCATCAATAACGTGTGTGGAGATTAAAGTGACTGAAAGAGATAGATTGGGTCAAAGGAGAATAAAGAAAAGAGATAAAGAGAAGAAAGAAGATCTCTCATGGATCAAGGTAAGTCTCTCTTATTATCCTATATGTGAGAATCATAAATTCTGATGATCTTGTGGAATATTTATGATTAATTATTCCCATTATGTTTTTAATTTACAGTAGATGGTGAAAGCCTTGAAGGAGGTTAGGCCAACCTTCAAGAGAGAGCTTCTAGCTTCTAGGAGAAGAAACTCAATGTGAAACTTGAGGCAATGTGTTGAAAATTTGGCAGCATTTCATTACACAAATCAAGTCTACATTAGAGGTTCCTAAACCTCTTATTTATAGAAGAAAGGATGAGCTACTTAGCTTTCCATGCAAGCTATCTGGGTAGGGTATGGAAGAAGCTAGGTCTAGAAACCCTAGCTTATAAGACAAGCTTCTAACCCTAGCTTATAAGACAAGCTTCTAACCTTAGCTTCTATAACAAGCTTCCCAAACCTATCTTGCACTCCAAGGCTCTCACAAGGTGGTAACAAGTGGCACAAGGAGAGAGCTCCTTATGCTACTTGGACTCCTTGATCAAGTCCAACATTATTTGTGGACCTCAAGCCCAAACTTACACTACATGGCCCAAAAATACAAGGCCCAAATTTATTCTACTTTGCCCAAATACAAGGCTCAAATTATTCTAAACTATTCTAAACAATTTATACAAATTAGAGGACTTCTCCTTAATACTCTATTTTCTCCAAAGGGATTTCTTCATATTTGTATTTTGGCCCGAACAGTTGATTAAAAGCCCAAATAGGATGAGATGGGCCCAATCTTCTGGAAAGCTCTTAATTCTCTATCTGGATCTTTGTCCTCTTTATTCTTTGATTAATGTTGCTGGGGCGTACTCCATCATCCCCTCCCTCGTGAAAGGGATCTGTCCTCAGATCTTACAATGTGTTGCGGACAGAAGCTTTATTATTGTTGATTTATTCACGATTTCCTCCAAGATCAAACACCATTCTATAAAAACATGAAAATAGTAAAACAGATGGCATTTTCTCATAACATTTAAAAATGCAAATGAAAAGAATGTGTCTTCCCAGGTTAATGTACCCTTTACCTGATGTTAAACCTGGATAAATGATTTGAAGGATACTTTTATTTTTAATTTTTGAATATTTTTCTACCCTATGAGTTTGCCTAATATTTTGATCTTCTTGTTTAATTTCAAGCAACGCACAAGGTTTTTCTATGAGTGAGGTTTTTGTGCCAATGTCTAGCTCAACCCCAGACAAAGATTGTTCTACAAATATTTCCTCACTAGATTTTTCTGTGTAAGAGGAGTGTACGTCAATGTCTTTCGACAATGGTTTATCTTCAACTAAATCTTCACAATATTTTTCTATGGAAGAGGAGTCAACATCTAGTTTAGCTCTAGATAAAGGTTCATTCAACTTCTCACAAGATGATTCTACGGGAGAGGATTTTATATCAATGTCTGGTTCAGCTCCAGACAAACATTTGTCTTGTCTTTCTTGTTCTTTCCTCTCTCATCTTTCTTTCTGCTCTTTTTCTTTTCTCTCTTTTTCCTTATGAATCATTCCATTTATTTTTTCTTCTATAAGCTCGATCCCTTTAAGTTCATGACCTAAGTGAGCTAGATGTTTTTCTAATTTGTTTATTCTTTCTATCTTCTTCGCCTCTTCTCTCTTTTCCAAATATGAAGGCGAAACAAATTTTCTTCTCATACACGCCTTCAACTCTTTCCAATTCAATATTTTAAATTTCCTCCCAATTGAGACATCATATTGCCTTTGTTTCCACCAAGACATGACATATTCTTGAAAACTTGAAGTAGCCATGGATAATCTTCTAAATTCTTTTACTTGGTGGAATTCAAAAAGTTTTTCAACCTTCATTTCCCGTCCTAAATATTCTTCAACATTATTATATCCATAGAATATAGGGAGGTTTATCTTAAGCTCTATAGAATGGAAATGACTTCTAGGCTTAATCCCTTTATGATAATCTCTAACCCTCTCATACACATGACAATGATCACTCATTATTTTTTCGTCTATAAAGATTTTCACTAATACTTTGAAAATAAAATTTTCAAAACAATGAGTGATAAAATTGTTAACACCACGGCTAAGCATGTTATTTGATGAAGTCAATAAAGACCATTGCTTGCTGAAGTTTCTGATAGATTGAATCTGGACTATGTTAGATCAATGCCTAGCACGTGAGCTGATGAAGATTGCCTCATGAAGAATCTATTGGAACCAGCCTGGACCAGAATTGTTCAAGTAAAGATTTTAAGCCAACATGAAGATGGTTGGGTGATTCGGTCTTGGTCTTTAGTTGGGTTTGTGTGTTGGTGATTGGCTTAGTCCTTAATCATTAGTGGCATGGTTCATCATTCTTGAGGTGCTAAGAGATTCACAAATATTTTTTATTAAAACTGATTTTAAGAAAAATAGCCCAAATTGATTTTTGCTGGAAAAGGTTTTTCAATCAATTGAATTTCTAAAACAATCGATTGAATGTGACAGTTATTTCTGTTACCACTGGAATCTTTGACTGGGTCAACTAACGGTCACTTCAATCGATTGAATGGTTTATTCAATTAATTGAACTGTGATAGCTAAGCTGTTTTAAAACTGATTTGGGTATTTAAAGGAATGGGCACTATCATTTTCAGATATCTAAGATTTTCGAAAAACATTCCTTGAGATTTTCTAAGTGAGATATAGCGCCCTTTTTGTGCGATCATCCTTCACAAAGCTTTTCAAAACAAGAAACCTCCAAGAACGTGAATCTTTAAGCATCCTTGAGTGAGGTTCTTGCTACTTTGGTTCTAGGCTAAAGCTAAGTCTTCTACACCTGATCTTCATTCTTTGTAATCTGTTCTTTGTAAAAGTACTGTGTGATCAATTGTTGATTTTGCTGTTATTGTATTCTGTTAACTATTTTCAATTACTGGGTCTGTAATTGAGTTGGTGCAATGGGTTTCTGCACTAGTCTCACATCTGCTGAGGGGTTCAGTAGAGTGTGAGTGTTGGGGGGAGCAGTGTTGCTTGCGGATTGCAAGTGTTTTGGTACAGTGGGTTTCTGCACTGGTTTCACACTAGCTGAGGGGTTCAGTGAGGTGTGGGTTTACTGGTGGGAGTAATAAGTACTGAGGGGAGCAGTTTGTAACTTGCTGGGAGCAAGGGTTGCAAACTGATCTTGTGATCCTTTTAGTGGAAATCTTTGCTAGTTTGCAAAGGACTGAACGTAGCCCTTGAGGAAGGGTGAACCAAGATAAATCTTTGTGTTCTTGATGTCCTCTTCTCTCTTCTTGATCTTTTTTTTATCTGCTTGCATTCGCTTAATAAACTGATCACTGAGTCTGTTGACATATATCTAAATCAACTGTGTTTCTGGTTATTTCTAATTTACTGGATTGTGGTTAATCATCTTAATTCTGGATTAACACATCTTTATACTGAAAACTGTTTTCTGGGTTTATCTTTAATAATTTTCGCTGTGCATAATTGATTGTTTACTGGACAATCCATAATTACACGAGTTGATTGATTGAATTAAGAATTTTCATTATCTATTTCAAGAACAATTCATATTTGCGAAAAAGATTTTGAAAGTACAATTCACCCCCCTCTTGAACTCGGTCTGAACCTTGTTTTACAAAAATGTTTTCACAAAATATTTTTAAGCTTTTTGGTGAAATTCCCTACAAAGAAATATTAATGAAAGGCTTCCAAGTAGACTCCCAGGAAAGAGAGGTGCGTCACTTGAACAACTTAAGTATCAAGTCTTTCCTAGCTAGAGTTTTCCTCAGTCCTCTTCTAAAACATCTCTTAATAGAAAACTTCAAAACATTTTTCCCTAATTGTGCACGTGAAATCCTAAAGACCAAAGGAAGGTCAATCTAACGAAAGTGAGAGAAATAAATCCTAATTGCCATGGAGACCTAATAAAGAAAATAATAGAAGAAAGTTGCAAGAATGTAAAACAAAGCAAATAACTAGACGAATTTCCTAAATGAAAGTGCAAGTGTGACACTTAGAGCCCTTTGAAACACTTCCATGTCTACAAGCTTAGACTATTCCACTAATGAAAAAGAGTTTTGCAAATTAGAACTCAATTGAATACAATGAAAATGTTGTTGAAAAATTAAAATTTCCTATACTATGCACTCCTTGTGTTGTTTCTTTGTCTCACTAGTGTATCACTCTTTGCTTTTGGTGTGTTTGTTCAAGAAGCTTTTCTGCACATGGCTTTCATTCCTCATTGTGTATCATTCTCCAATAGTGTTTGGGAGTTTCACTCTTGATGTATTGGCCAATTCAACTCAAGTGTTTCACCAAAGTACTATTTCACCATAAGGTCACAAGCAATAAAAGCTAATTTGAATAACACAACACAAAAGGATTATAACAATTGACAGACTCAAAGAATGCAAATAAAATTGACAAACAAGAAATTAAAGCTTTAGAAAGAAGTTTAGCACTCAAAGAAATGATCTAAGAATGGCTCTAGAGTAGATTAACAAAAACAACAAACAAAAACTAGAGTTTCAAGTTCTGATAGCAGCTCTTGTGTGATTTATAATTTTCTCTACAGTTCTCCTTTTGTCTTGAAATTTTGACCACAATTCCACAGCAGCGCAAGGATCATCCACATAAAATTTTAGAAATTTAGGACCAGTACTGCCTTCACAATAAATCTAGAACAGAGACTTATTTTCAGTTCCAGTTTCAGTAATCTTCTGGCAGCAGTATTTGTAAAATTTATCACGGTCCGAATTCTTGGAATTAGGTCACAAAAGTTTTATCATACACTCACAACTCAATAATGAACGTCCATACCAAATTTAAGTTCAATCTGAACACTGAATCATTCTAGATAAATCGAAAACAGAGTGCGTTTCTTTAGGTCCAGTGCAACAGTCCTACTATCATAAGTTAAGTTTCTGGCAATACCGATTCAAAAATTTATTACATCTAAACCACAGAGAATTAAGTCTTCAAATTTTAACCACATACTAGTAACATCTCAAGCTATGGTAACTCCAAATTTAAGCAATTAAAAATCACTGGATCGGTTGCAGTAATTCAAACACAAAGGCGTTTTTACACCATCATCATTTGTTAACCAGCAGTGAGCATTCGACTTTTACAATTTATCATTTTTTTTACAGAATGAATTAGAATGCACCTTTTTCACAGTATCTTTTACACATTCCAAAGTAGCCTCACACAAAATTTCAATTACAAATACATAATACTCTGTTCTCAGTAATTTCACAAATTCCAATGACCTTAATCAACAAATATCAGTGCAGGAAAATGAAACCTATGGAATGCAACGAAATTTAGAAAGAACTACAAGACATATAGGAATGATATGACTCAAGGAAACTCACTAATGATATAATAGTGAATTAAAGGAACTCAAGATTGCAAAATTAAAAGACACAAAAAGCACATTATGACACAAAATAGTAAACACATTCTGTTTACAATTTCAGCAAATGCAAACTGCTCAAACCTATTCTACAAGCATAAACCTAAGGACTTGATGACAATATGAGATCATACATGACTTGACATATACTATGGATCATAAAAACAAAAGCTAGGACACAATTGAACACTTTGAACCGATTAAAATCAACAAAGACTCAACAAAACAAAAGATAGCTTACGGTACACACAAAAACACCTAGAATATTGTATTTTTGGAAGGTTCAAGAAGATTGATGCTATTTGAACCGTTTAAACTCAAGAACACAACAATTAATCGGTACAAAACAATCAAGACATGTAAAAACAGTGGTATACAACACGGAAAAGCAAAACACAAAGTGAAAAGGATCAAGAACTTAGCTCTTGAAGACCAAAGCTCATGATACCAAATGATGGAGGAGCTCCTAGGTGCCTTAACTTCTTATGCAAGCTTCAATGGAAGTTGAGCATGATGGAACCTTGAAGCACCGAATAGAAGAAGTGGATGAAACTGCTCATGATGCGGAAGCCATGGAAATGCAAAGAAGGAAGCGTGCAAGGAGGTTGATGGTGAAGTAGATGATGAAAGTCTTGAAGGAGGTTAAGCCAACCTTCAAGAAAGAGCTTCTAGCTTCTAGGAGAAGAAACTCAATGTGAAACTTGAGGCAATGTGCTGAAAATTTGGCAGCATTTCATTACACAAATCAAGTCTACATTCTTATTTATAGAATAAAGGATGAGCTACTTAGCTTCCCAAGGAAGCTATCTAGGTAGGGTATGGGAAGCTGGGTCTAGAAACCCTAGCTTATAAGACAAGCTTCTAACCCTAGCTTCTATGACAAGAACTATACGAAACTACGAAAATGAGGCAACAATTCTCATTATCTGATCCTGAAAATCAATGAGAACTTATCAATTGTAGTAAAGTTGGTTTCATATCAACAATTCTCTTATTTATTTTCGATCTCACTATACTGCTCAATTTTCTATAACTCACACAAGCAATATAGTCATTCTTTAATTCTGAGTCTGATTTGCTTCAGCCATATCTGCTTTCTGTTATCTTGCGTCAAACAAGTTTCTTCCTACAATTCTCTCAATTTCCAGATCTATAGATAATTGATATGAAGAAAATATTGATATGAAGAAAATATCCTCCTAGTAAAATAGACCCTTGCATGCACAAAAAAGTAGCCAATAACTTAAAGCCATAAGTTAGTCTAACAAAATAATTATCTACCAAATTAAAAGTAAAACTAAAACAATAAAATTAAAATAAATCTAAAATAATTATAAATGCACAATTGTGATATATTGAAACACAAATCTTGAACAATGACACCAAAAACTTATTAGCAAAAATTACAATGATGACAAGTGCGTCAAAATTTGACAAGTAATAAAGTTATCGTTCTTCTCAAAAGATTTATGTAATATAAAACAGTTAAAACAATTATAATAAATTCATATTAAGGACAAATGCAAATTCTTATAAGATATTGACAAAATTAAAAAGTTAATTTTTATGTTTTTATCAACAATGAAAGGAGATAAAAGTTTAACAATAATATGATGAGTGTTGTTTTTAACAAGTAATTAATTCAGATCTAGATAAAAAGAAATTTTCCAATACTCTTAAAAATTAATAATCCATTAATGGACCCACACAAGCATAAGGTATTCAACATGCACTGTATGTAGGAAGTCATGAGTGTTGTTTTTACTATTGGATATGCTTAATTAAAGGGTTTTAAAAAACTTTTGGTAGGAGCCTGACTCTTATTTGTTTTGTCGAACTTTTGGTTTGTCTAATATCATTATTTGGATAATTAAAGGTAAATGGTGTAACTGTATTTAGAGTGACTTATATCTTTAGAAAGAGTGATATTTACGGTGATTGATTGGCTAATTTAAGTGTAAAAAATATAAGTTTGCTTATTATTATATTTTAATTGACTATATTAGGCTGGAGGTTTTTTTTTATAATCCTTTTATTTTGATGTGTAGAGAGTTTATTTTTTTTATCGGTTTGACGTGGTTGCTTATGCTTTTTATTATTTGGTCTTATTTGTTTTCTTTAATATTTTTTATATGGTAACAATAATTAGTGAATTTTGAAATTAACTTAGTTGAAATGTCAATATCTATACATACAATGCTTATTATGAGTTTTTTATATAAAAAAATCTAATTACTCTAGTGAAATCCCATTTTTTTTTTAAATTTCATATCTAAAAAAATGTATTTTGTCATAAAATTTTTCAACTTCTTTAAAAATTAAATTATCCTTTTAAAATTCTCTATTCAAATTTATTATAAAAATAATTGTGATATTGATAATAATACAGGAGAACGAGTTCTAAAAATCACAAATATATGTTTTTTTTTTATTATAAAACTAAATTTATACATCTTAAATTTTAGTAGTAAGTTAAAAATAATAATTTAACAAAAAATTAATTCCTTCTTTATCGTTGAATACATCTTACTCTAACATTATATATTCAAAAATATAAAAAGAATGAAAACCTCTAAATCATCGTGAACTAACAACACAAAGTAGGAAAATTGGTATGACCAAATTAAACAATTTTTGGTGAATAGCTTTTCTCAGCAGCTGTCTATTAGCATTCCTCCATTAATTAAAAAAACCAACCAATAATTCATGGATTGAAGAACTTTAACCCAAGCTGTCTATTACATTCCTGCATTAATTAAAACGTTTCGTATTGCCCACCTCAGGATTATTGGGTGAGCAAAAAGAAAAGATTTTTTTTAAAAAAAAAAGACACGAGTGTGATATTGAAGTGGAGTAGGAAGCAGGTAATGGAAGAGAGAGAAGAAAAAACAAAGAAAGAAGTGGAGAGAAGAGAGAGAGGAATTGGGAAGAAAAGAGTGTGAGAGAAAGAAAAGGAGAGTCGGCGCCCATTGTCCCCGCCGACCAATCATAACGTCGTTTTCAACCTCATCATACCATACCCACCTCTTTCTCCTTCTCCTTCTCTTCTACTCTTCTTCATTCTTCCCTCTTTTTCTAATCAATAACAATCTTCATTTTCTTCGGTAAATCTTAAAACCCTATCTCTCACTCCACCTCTTCGTCTTCCTCTTTCTTTTCTTTCATTCCTTCTCTTTCTCTCGGGTTCTTCCCATTTATATTTTTTTTTCCAAAATACGGAAGACCTCCTTCTTCTAGCTTAGTTTTCCTCTTCTTTTTCTGTCTTCTCTCTTCAATTTTCATTCCTTTTCGTTTCCCTGAATTCCTTTTCTTTTATTTTATTTCAAGAAAGGATTTTTTTCCATCTTTTCTTTTTAATTTCGAGAGTTATGAGGGCCGCCGTTGAAGGATCCTTGGTCGAGAGGTCTGACGACTGTGAAAAGGAGAAGAAGAAGAAGCGCCGATCCAATCGTCGATCCAAGCAAAACCCTTCCTCGTCTTCGGGTACTGTAATTTCATTATTTTTTTTAAATTATTGTGGGGGTGTTGGGGATTTTTCTTTCTTGCCCGGAAGACAAAATTCAATTTTTTTTATTGTGTTGATTTTGGGTATTGTGGATTATGAGAGCATGGTTCTGTGTCTGTTGAAGTTGCTATTGTGTGTGTTGTCCTATTTATGACAAGTCAAAGCGAAGAAGAAAGGGAGTGCCGATTTATATGTTCTTGATTGTAACACCGATCACAGTTCTTTACCAATGGTTCCGATGTTTTACTGTGGGTCTTATGTTTATTACTGTTACTGTTTCCTTTTGTTAGGTATGGTTTTTGATTATTTCACTCAATGTAAAATGTACATGATGGTTTGGTTTACCTGCAACGGTGATCAACTGTTTGTTTTTTTCAAACTTGAAGTTTTAGATCAGTAATTGAGGGGAAATGGTTTGAGGAGGCTTCTTTGTGTGTGGTTAATGCGAAAAAAATGGAAAGTGTTCAGTTTTTCTCTTGTGTGATTCTTGGTGTTTTTTCTGTTATATGATAGCATCTGAAGTGATTGAGGCCCAGGGGATGTCGCCTGATTCAGGGAAACTTGAAACGCCTACTCATGCATCCACATCCTTGGTGAGTTCACTGAAGCAGGTCAATGTGGGTTCTCCTAATGAACAAGGATTATCCAATGCATCAAATGTTACTTTTACATCAATGCCCCCCATGCATATCAATGAGCAAGTGGCATCTGGTGAATTGCGAATCGTGCCTGTGTATGGTGGAGGAGTTGATTCTAAATCATTTTCTGAGCCCGCTGGTTGCCGAGGGTCATCGGGAATTAATAAAAACAAGGACTCAATCCCTTGTGGTCCAATTCGGAATTGTGGCCAGAAAAGTTATTTTAGTCCACACTTGTCATTAGAGGCTGTTGAGAAAGCATTAGAGGTTAGTAACGTGGTATTACTTTACTCACATGTGTGCACACAATTTAATGTGGCTACCATTGTTATGAAAATCAGATTTGGTTAATTTCTCTTGGCTTGCAGAAGGGCGATGTTTTTAAAGCTCTCTTTCATGTCAATGCTCACAACCGAGTTGAGGTTTTTCTCTAACTTCGATCTTTCAGTGTTTTGTTGCTACTTTTTGTTTCTTGTTTATGGCAGTGGGGGTGGAGGTAATTTAAGATGCACTTTGCAGTTACCCGGTGCATATTGATGTTTAAAATCTTCTATGGTCTTGTAGGCCTACTGCAAAATTGATGGAGTGCCAACTGATGTTCTCATTAGTGGGATTCCAGCCCAGAATAGAGCTGTAAGTATGAATGTTGTTATATTTCCAACATCTTTAGTGGAAAAACTGCCTCTTTTTATGTTTTCTAATGATATTATACTGCTTTTATCTGGGTCATTTGCTTATACATTTTGTGTCTATTCATTAAGCTTTTCTGATTTTCATATATTACCTTTTGCGTGGATTGATGTAATTACCTTCCTAGACTATATCCGTTGATCTCTATTCTCCCTTTGGTGTTTACCTCACCTCACCTGATAAAATAAGGCTTTTGTTGCTTGTGTGTGCTGGTTTATGTGGACGATGGATCTGAAGTAATTCTCTAAGATGTTTAGCAATCATAATTTTTGCGCATGTGTGATTGAATTAATTCTCTCCTTTATATTGGGCAATTGTAATTTTCATTTCTAGTTGCATGGATTTTAGATTTCGATGCATTGTTTCTTTTATAGTTGATATTATAACTGAAATTGCTTCGTAATGCCTTGTATTGCTGTATGACGTATATGTAATGATTGTTTTGTGTAGGTGGAAGGTGATATTGTTGCTGTTAAGATTGATCCCTTGCCATTGTGGACTAAAATGAAAGGACCAAATGGGTCTTGTAACAACACTTCAACACCCGAAGGTTGCAACCTTTTTACAGAAGATAGTGAAGTGGATGGTAAAGGGAAACATGAGGTAGATGCTGATCATGGGTCTGCCCATTACAGAAGCTATCCTGGTCAAAACAAGGAGGATGCTGATCAAAACTCCATCTCCTATAGAAATGATTCTTTGACTGGAAAAAGAATTGTCTGCGAGGATAATACCTCCCAGGTTTCTACTAACCATTTAGATCTACTTGGAATAGCCAACCGTGACGGCATTAATGGACATCACTATGCTACTCCTGATTCCTTAAAGGGCAGTTCTTGTAGTGGACAAAGTGATGTAGTTAATGCTGTGGAAAAGATGTGTTTGTTGGTTAATTCTGTCCCCTATAAAAGACCAACTGGCAGGGTGGTCTCTATTATTGAGAGATCGCCTCGTCGGGAGGGTATTGTTGGTCATCTTAATGTCAAACAGTGGGCTTCTTACAAGGACATAACCAAAAAAGGTGTCAAGAAGAATAAGAACTGGGTTTATGATGATGATTACATCCAGATGATACCAACAGATCCAAAGTTTCCTAATATGATGCTTCTTGTTAGAAAGTTACCCAATTGCATTATGCAAAGGTTGGAAAGTGGTGACATGACAATTGAAATGGATCTGGTAGCTGCACAAATTGATGGTTGGGTTGAAGAAAGTCCTTTTCCTGAGGCTCACATCTTGCGCGTTTTTGGAAGAGGTGGTGAAATTCAGTCCCAATTAGATGCAATTTTGTTTCAGAATGCAATCTGTTTGTCTGAATTTCCTCCTGAAGCGCTGTCCTGTCTGCCATGTGTTCCTTGGGAGATACCACGGGAGGAAATTCAAAGTAGAATAGATCTCAGAAATTTGTGCATATTTACTATTGATCCTTCAACTGCCACTGATCTGGATGATGCACTGTCAATTGAGAAGTTGCCTAATGGAAATTATAGAGTAGGTGTCCACATTACCGATGTATCATATTTTGTTTTACCTGACACAGCCTTAGATAGTGAGGCTCAGTCTAGGTCAACAAGTGTCTATATGTTGCGAAGGAAGTTACCTTTGTTGCCAGCATTATTATCAGAGAATATTGGTTCACTCAGTCCTGGAGTGGATCGACTTGCTGTTTCTATGCTCCTGGATGTAAATCATGTGGGGGATGTTGTAGACCGTTGGATTGGTCGTTCTGTTATACACTCATGTTGTAAGCTTTCATATGATCATGCTCAAAGCATCATTGACCGGGATTTTGATTTTGAAGGTTTAAAAAATACTGAAGATGGCTATCCCCGAGTGTACGGCAATTTTGAATGGCCCAATGTTATTATGTCTTTGAAGAGTCTTTATGAAATTTCAAATGTCTTGAAACGCAAGAGGTTTACTGATGGGGCTCTACGGCTTGAAAACCCCAAAGTTGTTATCTTGTTTGATGAAAATGGAGTTCCTTATGATAGTATGCTTTCTGAAAGGAAAGAATCAAATTTTCTCGTTGAGGAATATATGCTTTTGGCCAATAGAGTTGCTGCTGAAGTCATATGTAGAGCTTATCCTGATGCTGCATTGTTACGGAGGCATCCTGAACCTAATATGCGAAAGCTGAGAGAGTTTATGGCATTTTGTAAAAAACATGGTTTAGAATTGAACACGACTTCCTCTGGTCAATTCCATTGGTCACTAGAGCAGATCAAGGAAAAGCTCAAGGGTGATCCTGTGCTTTACAATATACTTATTTCTTATGCTACTAGGCCAATGCAGTTGGCTTCTTACTTCTGTAGTGGAGATTTAAAGGATAGTGAAAATGAGTGGGGTCATTATGCTTTGGCTGTCCCATTTTACACTCATTTTACATCACCTCTGCGTCGGTATCCAGATATTATTGTTCACCGGACATTACTTGCTACCATAGAGGCTGAGGATTTGTATATGAAGCAGGTTTATAAGGAAATGGATATGGAGAAAAGATGTTTCACAGGTACCAATTTTGATAAAAGTGCTGCAGAATCCATCAAAGGTAGGGAAGCACTATCAGCTGCAGCTGTGAAGTATATTGTTCCAGGTGCTGAAACACTTGCAAATATTGCTGCTCATTGCAATGAGAGAAGGCTAGCTAGTAGAAATGTTAAGGATGCCTGTGATAAACTTTACATATGGTTACTCCTAAAGAAAAAGGAGGTATAGTTATTCTAAATCATTCTCTTGAGTTGTCGCGAATGAAACTGTCATCATGCAACTTTCTCATTGCTTTTTGTTTTTGGGAAAACTTTGTTCTTCTTTGGTTTTAAGCCTAGGTCTAGATTTCATATTTTCCTTTGCACTTAAAGTCTATCTTCTATTCTGCAGGTCTTACTGTCAGAAGCTAGAATTCTGGGACTAGGCCAGAGATTCATGTCAATTTACATTCAAAAGCTAGCTGTAAGTAACTTCTGACCATATGCCGTTTTAATTTGCAGACTCAAGGTGTCGATGTGTCTCTTTATAGCTTTCACACGTCACTGGACTAAGAAAATGGCTTATACAATCTCTCTATCTTCTGTTGATGGTTGTCAAAGATAACCGCTTTTTTGTAGGCAATGATGACATCATGTTTTGAAAACTTATGATTTTATGAGGTTGGGTATTAAATTGAATAAGTTGTCTATTGACATAACATTGTTCATCATGGAAAAAGGCTTGGTTCTTGGTACTTGGTGTCATATATATGTAACGTGAATAAGAATGTTCTACTACATTTTTTTTTTTGTAATTTATCCAATTTCTACCATAAGAGAAGTACCTTGTTCATTTCACTATGGATTTACGAGGAAGCTTAAGTCCATTTTCTTGAAAATTTATAACCGCAGGAATAATTGTATCTAAAAAGTGCATAATTACTCTCTGTTATCTTGGAGACACCGAGTGCAGGAAATTGTCAGACACAGGATTTGCATATTCTATATTTTGCACTTCATTGAAAAAAAAAAAAAAAAGATTTTTTGATTC
>Ga0209700_107480_pt1 | contig 15362 bp, 8 predicted proteins | sample SiratroredBW_FD_187528 | JGI IMG/M metagenome (GOLD analysis project Ga0209700, IMG submission 187528) | Root nodule microbial communities of legume samples collected from California, USA - Siratro red BW (SPAdes) (version 2) | ecosystem: Host-associated > Plants > Roots > Nodule | place: USA...
ATTCTGAAAGTGATGATTCTCATTCCTTTAAATACCCAAAATCAGTTTTAAAAACTGCTTAGCTGTCAAAATTCAATTAATTGAACAAACTATTCAATCGATTGAATTTGACCGTTAGTTTGACCCATTCAAAGTTTTCAGTTGTAACAGCCATAACTGTATTTCTGTTGTAACAGAAATAACTCTCACATTCAATCGATTGTTTTGGAAATTCAATCGATTGAAACCCTTTTTCCAGCAAAAATCTTTATGAATCTTTTTGGCACCTCAGAAGTGATGATCCATGCCACAAGTGATTGAGGACTAAGCCAATCACCAACACACAAACCCAACTAAGGACCAAGACCTAAACACCCAACTATCTTCATGTTGGCACAAAGTCTTCACTTGAATAATTTTGGTCCAGGTTGGTTCCAACAGATTCTTCATGAGGCAGTCTTCATCAGCTTCATATGCTAAGCCTTGGTGCTCACAATATTGACTTCATCAAATCACGTGCTTAGCCTTGGTGCTAACAGTTCCTTTCTCATCCAAATCCAAGTAACAATTAGTGGCTATAGGTGTTGAAATCTCTTTGCAATTTTCCATGTCAAACTTCTTCAATAACTCTTTGCAATCTTGGTTTGACTAAGGAATGTGCCATGATTTAATTGCTTGACCTGCAGTCCAAGAAAATAGTTGAGTTCTCCATCATGGACATCTCAAACTCTCCTTGCATAGTTGTAACAAACTGCTCACATAGTTTCTGATTAGTGGATCCAAATACAATATTATCAACATATACTTGAACCAAAATAATATCATTGAATGCTTTCTTAATAAACAATGTCTTATCTGTTTTGCCTCTGTCATATGCATTAGATAGCAAGAAGTTGCTCAACCTTCCATACCAGTCTCTTGGGGCTTGCTTCAAACCATATAGAGCTTTCTTCAGTTTGAAGACATAATTTGGATGTTTATGATCTTCAAATCTAGGAGGTTGACAAACATAAACTTCTTCATCAATATACCCATTAAGGAAAGCACTTTTGACGTCCATTTCGTGATGTTTGAATCATTTCATTCAAGCAATGCTAAGAGCAGTCTAACAGCTTCAAGTCCTAGCTTTGATGCCAATTGTAAAATATGTTTTGGCCAAGTTCAAAAGGAGGGGGCGTGGGATGAATTGAACACTTGAAAATTTTTGGAGATGATTCTGTTTAATGTGAAGAATGAATTATTTTTATTGAAAACTATTCAAGATGATATGTAAAGCAAACAACAAAGGTAAACAGTTCCAGTACAATATCAGTCAATCAAACACAATAAACTAAAAATAGGAAGCAGTTCTTGAAAACATAGTGTACAATAAAAACAATTCTTATAGATTATTTCAAGAAATCAAAGAATTTGAATTAGAATCAATTTTGTAATAAATTATATATCAAGAAACCTTTTATTAATCAACACAGACTAATTTTAATATATGAAAATTGTTTTCAATTAAGAATCCAAGTCAAATATTTTGGAAAAATTAGCTAGTAATCTTAGTGTATTAGAAAGACAATTCAGGTTCAGGAAAGATTCAATTAAACTGCATTCAAATAAGATATATGTTTTTAAAAAATTATTTAGAATGTTATTCGAAGGTTAATCAAACTGGTTTTAAAGGATTCTGAAAAATTAAGAAAAATAGCAAGATATATGAATAACAGTCAAGAGAGAGCAAGAGAGAACAAGACACAACAAATTATCCTGGTTCACCCTTCCACAAGGGCTACGTCCAGTCCCTTACGCCACTGTAAGGATTTCCACTATGAAAAGGATCTAACAGATCAGTTTTACAACACAATCTTGCAACCCGCACTGCAGAAAACAATCCACTGAAACGTACAGTAGATCAAGAACTATACAGTATCCACTGTATAACCCATAAAACACCTAATTGAACCCTTTAGTAGGCTCACAACAGTACAATACCCCTTGTATACACAGAATTACCAAACCAGGTAATTCAATACAGAATAGACTTTAGTACAAAGAAAGATTTTAGATAATCACAATGGCACAAACACTTCTATACAAAAACAAATTGCAAAAGTAATAAGAGTGAAAGTATAGAAGGCTTATTCAGAATGATCAGATCAGCAGTATAGCAGAAGCAGTAAATTCAAAGCTCCAGTAGTATTGAGAAAACAGTTCTTGAAGAGCTTTTCGAATGATCTTTATCACAAAAACTATTAAGGAGCTTTTTCTCTCTCTTGGAAAATCTCAAAGTACTTGATTGGAAATGATTCAGAATGATTTCGTACTCTTTTAAAAATTCGCACCAACTATTTATAGACAATTGTCATTTAAAATTCAGTCGATTGTTTTGTCAAATAGTGGACTATTTTTCTCCAGTTAGTTAAAACAGTTATTCAAAACTTATAATCTAATTTTAGTGATTTTTCAAAACCTTAGTTAAATCAGATTTGAAAACATAGAGCTTATCCTTTATTGAAAATGCTTATAATGCTGAATTGAGTCAAACTTGCCTCACACACTAAGTTCTAGACCGATTCTTTAAATCTTTAAGTAATATTCATATAATCAGTGTGAGATCACCAGGTCTAAAATCTTCTCAATTGATTGGCTTCATCAAATCTTCATAGCAACTCACTTGTGCTAACAAATATAATATTATCTTGGATGATCTCTGTCCAAGAAAAGCAGCAAATGATATAGACATTTATCAGAGTGTGTTGATTAAAGATTTAAGATTGATGTGGGATGAAGGGATTGAAGTGTTTGATTGGTTTTCCAACAAGTCCTTCATATGCATGTCATGTTATTTTTCACTATTAATGACTCTCCTACAAATGAGAACTTGTTGGATTATAGTGTCAAGGGTCTTACAACATGTCATGTGTGTGAAGGAAACACATAATTTGAGTAGTTGGAACATGGAAGGAAGACAACTTATCTCCATATTAAAGATTTATAAAAATGTTTGTCCCATATTGCAGATTGAGAAAGACTTTTAGTGGACATCAAAAGGTGCTTGTATGGATTTTATTGAAACTAATATACAATAGGCATTGGCACCAATGAAAATACATAATTGTACATATTTTTCAGTAACTTGTTACACTTTGTTGAAGAAAGAGAGAACAAGTTTTTGTCAATGTGTTAAAGGTTTCAAGGTACAACAAGAATACTCTTGAAATGTTAAGAGTCTTTTATTTATGAAAAAAAATTCTTAAACTTGTTGATATGAATTCTCATGATTGTTACATCTTGATGCAATAATTACTAACATCTAGTTATTCATTAAATCTTGCTAAAGAAAATTGAGATATGCTATGACTCAATTGTGATCACCTTTCAATTAGATTTATAGTAAATTTATTGACCTCAAAAGTTAGATGAACTCAAAGTAGAGATGATTGTTATCTTATGTCAATTGGAGATATTTTTTCTCCATATTTTTTTACACCATGATACACTTGCTTGTTCATCTTATAAGAGAAATTATATTATATGGGTTAGTTTATCCTGGATGAAGGTACCTAATTGAACATTTTATGAAAATTTTAGAAAGGTATGTAAAGAATCAATAACATGCAAAAGCTTCCATTATTGAAAGATAGATTGTAGAATATATTATTAAGTTTTGTTCGAAGTACATGTCAAGTGAAAATGATATTGGACTTCCTACCAAATCTAGGTATATATCATGATCCACAAGTAAGTGCTTACAAGGTGTATATGTGGTAACCAAATCTCATAAAGAAGTACTCTCGATACATTTTTATATACCGAATAACATAGATGCAACATCCCTTACTTACATATAAATCCATTGTAAAAGAGAATAATTAAAGAAAATTAAAGAAGTGGGCGTTAATAGAGCATAACATAATGACCAGGATTGTGTCTGGACAATGTAAAAAATAAAAATAAAAAAATAACCAATTCCAAAAGAATGATGCCTGAAAGTTCGTGGAGTTGCCCAAGGATAAGAAAGTTATAAGAGTCAAATGTCTCTTTTAAAAAAAGTCAGATAAGCAAGGTAGCATTGTAAGTAACAAGACCAAATTAGTACGAAAAAGTTCTCACAACAAAAAGACATAGACTACATAGAGACTTATGCATCTATTGCAAGACTCAAGGTCATATGCATCATACTCTCATATGCAACTCATAGCAATATGAGACTATATCAAATAGATGTTAAGAGTATATTCTTTAATGGCGACATTAAGGAAGACATCTATGTAGAACAACCAAATGGGTTTGAGGGTACAATTTTTCCGAAACATGTTTTTCAACTTAACAATTTTGTATGGTATAAAGTAAGCCCTTAGAGCTTAGAAAAATATTTTTACAAGCTAGTACATGCTTTAGCCAATTTGATCATCCCTTGCCTTCAAGAGAAGGTTGAGAAGGCTTGTCTTTATCAAGTAGAAGTTGCATGACATAAAGTAGAGTAAGACAAATATCTTGAAGTTGAATGTCTTTAAGGAGAGGCAGACACCAAAGTTAATGTTGAAGTTTAAGGAAATGCACTTGTTGATGAAAAAACAAAAAGCTAAGCCTTTTGAAGAAGTCAAAGCCAAGTCAGATGCAGATGTTGTTTCGCTTGCATGCCCCTCTAAATGAAATCTGTTATTGCTTCTTCAAATTCAAGAAGTAGCAAAGGACTATCACGAATGTCAATCTCTACAATTGAGCCCAATTCTCAATTTTTAACTTTTGACATGGTTCAAGTCATGTTCAACAAGTATAAAGTGAAAATTAGAGAATATAACTAACATGACAATTATTTTTGGCACCTGAACATGCTCCAGTTCATAAGCCTTTAGCAATCTTTACATCCACTCATACCACCTCTCCAAATAAAACAACCACCCTAACATTTCAAATAGAAAAACCTTCGTCTGTTTAACCTCAAATAAAATTCACATCACCACCTTCTCAAACTCAACTACCATCACCATTATTTGACACCTCGCTCAACCTGCTTGAGCAATGTTGCTAAAGACCTCCTAATTCAAGCATAAATTGGCCAATACCACATGACCAAGGACCTTTCCCCTTCTAGAAAGGTTACAAGGAGCATTTCACAAAGTCAAGGACTTGGTCATTCGTTTCTCAACTAAGAATTTATCTCTTGCAAGGAGCATAACACAAATCAAGGACTTCTTCAACAACTCTTTTCATTCTTTGAGCTTACAATTCGAACCGTAAGGTTTAGTATAATTTCCTGTCTATACCTTCCTTTGGATTTGGCTTCATTCCAAGGCTATGAGAAGCACTTGAAAATTTATATACATAAAGATGCATGGAATGCTTTTTTCATATATAGCATGTGTTTAATGTGAAAAGAAAGCAAGATAAAGGCACATGGCCTAGATCCATAATATGTGTAGATTTTTAAGGGTTGCACATGACAAAATTATTTGAATTTTTTCCTCTTTTTTCACAACTCATGCTACTATAAATAAGGTTATCACTGTTTGGACACTAGATGGTCCAAAATTAGTTGGATGACCCAATACCCTTTAGACAATCTCATGATATGAGAGTCTACGAGTTTTGATAATAACAAACTGATAGAGAGCATCCTTGATGCTTTGCATTAATAAGCTCCGTGTGATGAAGAGAAACTTTATAGAAGCTTTGCACCGATTGGAATGGAGAGGAGGCTCTTGAAATGATGCGGAAGCAATGAAGAAGTGGTGAATTTCCATGAGCTATGTGTGATGCAATGGAGAGATGACGAGGCTTGCAAAAGAAAACTGCATTGAATGGTGAACTAGGTCGAGTAGAACCACCAAGGGTTTCTCTAACTCTTTCTCAAAGGAGAGAACTTAAAGAAGAGCTTAACACAAGTGCTAAAATTTGGCAGCATTTCATTATATAAATCAAGATAATTTACACATTGCTTACACATCTATTTATAAAAGAAGAGTATAAGAAGAAGCTTGTAGGAGAAGCTTTACTAACCTAGCATCTCAAGTAAGCTACCCTAACCCTAGCTTGCTTCACACGCTAGATATCCTAACCCTAACCCTAGCGTGTGGAGCAATACTCCTATCCCGTCTGATTCACTCCTCTAATGTCATGTGACATGTTTCTAGAAGGAGGCTCTCGACTAATGTTAATCCTAACCCTAATGCGCCTAGGGTTTTTATTTTACATCAAATGATCTAATCTATGTTTACAAATTTTACAATTGTTCATAAGGAATCAAATTTGTCAACATTTTGAATTGCACTATTGCTTCTGACTCCTCTTGATCCAATATGTGTCTTGCCATGGCTCTTGTAATTAGACCTTACCTAGACCTTCTTCATCATCCCCTCTCTCTTGAAGAGGATTTGTCCTGAAATTTGAATTATCTGCCTCATCATCAGTACCACTTGTAAAAGGAGTTAAGTCAATAACATTAAAGGTAGTATGTACTCTATAATCATCAGACAAATCTAACTGGTAAGCATTATTATTGATCTTTTTGAGGATTTGGAGGGGTCCATTACCATGAGTGTTAAGTTTTGACTTTCTTTATTTTGAAAATCTATCTTTTCTCAAATGGAGCCAAACCCAATCACCCTCCTAAAAAATTACCTCCCTCTTCCCCTTATTGTTTTGCTTACCACACTTTTCACTTTGTTGTTGTATTTGTAATTTAACTTTCTCATGCATTTTTCTCATAAAATCAACCCTTGATGCCCCTTCTTTATTTAATAAAATCTTGTGGACATGGCAAAGGTAGTAAATCCCTGGGTGTGAGCGGGTTAAATCCATATACAACCTCAAAAGGTGAAAGTTGAGTAGTTTTGTGGACTGTTGTAAGCAAACTGAATATGGGATATGTACTCATACCAAGATTTGTGGTTTCCCTTAAAGATAGCCATAAGTGTAGTTGATAAAGATCTATTGATAACTTATGTTTGTCTATCCGTTTGGGGATGACATGAAGTAGAAAAATTAAGCTTAGTCCCTAGTTGTCTCCAAAGTGTTCTCCAGAAATGGCTAATGAACTTTGGATCTCTATCTGAAACTATGGTTTTGGACAACCCATGAAGTTTGACTACATCTCTTAGAAAGAGCTTGGAGATGTTGCTTCCATCATCTATCTTATGGCCAGGAATAAAATGAGTCATTTTACTAAACCGGTCCACTACTACAAAGATAGAATCAAAGCCCCTTCGGGTTCTAGGCAACCCAAGGACAAAGTCCATATTAATATCCTTCCAAGGTGCACAAGTAACTGGTAAAGGTGTATACAACCCATGAGGCATAAGTCGTGACTTAGCTTGCAAACAAGCAATGCATTTATAACAATACCTTTAGACGTCTCATCTCATGTGAGGCCAGAACAATTTTTCCTTTAGCATGCTTATAGTCTTTTCTACCCAAAAATGCCCCATGAAACCACTTTCATGTGTTTCTTTTACAAGGAGCTTTCTATGTGATTCAAGGGGTATACAAAGTTTTCGTTCTTTAAAAAGATACCTTTGATTTACATAGTAACCTCGTTGAGCTTTTTGTTGACAATGAGCAAAAATAGATGAGAATTTCGGATCTTGACTATATAACTCAAGTATGTGATCAAATCCAAGAATTTGGGTTCCCAATTTGGAAAATAGCATATGTCTACGAGACGATGCATCAACAACCACATTTGTTTGGCCCTTCTTGTATTTGATTACATATTGAAATTGTTCTATAAATTCAATCAATTTTGTATGTCATTTGTTTAATTTATGTTGACCCTTCACATACTTAAGTGACTCATGGTCACTATGAATGATGAACTCTTGGGACACAAGGTAGTGCTCCCAAGTTTGAAGGGTCCTTACCAAAGCATAAAGTTCTTTGTCATAGGTGGGTTGATTAAGAGTGACACTATGTAATTTTTCATTGAAATAAGCAATGGGATACCCACTCTGTAATAACACAATGCTGATGCCCACTCCCAATGCATCAAAATGTTTAGAAAAGACAGGAAAAGCTAAAATGGGTGCATTGGTGAGTAAGAACTTTATTATTTGGAAAGCTTTTTCTTGTTTTTCTCCCCAATATAATGTAACATCTTTCTTCACCAACTCATTAAGAGGTGAAGCTAGACTAGAGATGTTAGTCACAAATCTTCTATAAAAACTAGCTAGGCTATGAAAGCTCCTAACTTCTCTTACATTCTTTGGAGTTGGCCATTCTTGGATGGCTTTTATTTTTGGTGGGATCAACATAGACCCCATTTTCATTCACAATGAATCCTAGGAAGACAAAACTATCCACACAACATGTACATTTATCTACATTTGCAAAAAGTTTATTGTTCCTAAGAACTAACAAAACATCCCTCAAATGATGTATACAAGACTCTACACTATGACTATACACTAGAATATCATCAAAGTAAACTACAACAAGATTACCCATACAATCCCTAAGAACATGATTCATAAGCCTCATGGATGTACTAGGCACATTAGTGAGACTAAAAGACATCACCAACCATTCGTATAGTCCAAACTTCGTCTTGAAAGCATTCTTCCACTCATCACCCTCTTTGATACGAATTTGTTGATATCCACTTTTCAAGTCAGTTTTGGAAAACAAAATGGACCCATGTAATTCATCAAGCATATCATCAAGTCTAAGAATCAGGTGCAAGTATTTAATAGTTATGTTGTTAACTCCTCGACAGTCCCACCACATCCTCTATTTTTCATCCTTTTCTGACATCAACAAAATAGGCACGATACATGGGCAGAGGCTCTTCTACACCCTACCCTTATCTAATAACTCTTGAGCTTGAAGTCTTCTCTAGATTTGTTCTGTATGTCGGTCTGTTGGGCAGACTAACACCTGTAACAAAATCAATTTGATGTTCTATTCCCCTAAAAGGTGGCAATCCCGTAGGACCATCACTAGAGAAAACATCATCAAATTCTTTTAAAAGTTTTTCACTTGGGGAGACAAAATTATCTTAAGTTCAAAATTATCAGATGGTGTACTCATGAGTGTTCCTTTACACAACAAGAGGTATGGAGGTCACTCAATAAGGAGAACATGTTTTATAGAACTTTTAGATACAATATTATCCTTCTGAGTAACCTCGTGGGAAGGAACATCAAGCTTCCACACCTTAGACTTATCTTTAGGTTCTAGATTTTAGATTTTTAGACTATTTTTTCACTGTCTAATTTTTTTTTTCATTTGGACTTGATCCTCTAACACCTGTGTAGGAGTCAAAGGATGAAGTACAACCCTTTTATGCTTATGAGTGAAAGTAATTTTGTTGGTGAGGCCATCATGGATAACTTTCTTATCAAATTGTCATGGCCTCCCCAATAAAACATGACAAGCCTCCATAGGTATTACATCACATAAACATAGTTACCTACCAAGAGCTTGACTCTAACTTGTTCTTTAACATTTATATGCCCCCATCATAAATCCAATGCAATTTATAAGGTTTAGGGTGGGAAATCACATCCAAGTTCAGTTTCTCAACCAACCTAGCACTATAGCAGTTACAACATGACCCACTGTTATCGATTAGAGAACATACATTTTCAGAAATTTTACAATGGGTATGGAAAATATTCTCTCTCTATGAATCGGGTTGTGGGCTAGGTTGATTGTTGAGAGTTTCCCTAATCATCAATAATTCCCCCACATGGGCATACGCATCCTCACTACCCTCACACTCAGAATCCTCACTAGTGTTTTCCTTATTTATTTCTTCCTCACTGCAGTACACATCTTGGGCCTTTATTAATGTAGTCCTCATATGAGAACATTGAGACTTAACATGACCCAACCCAAGCATTTAAAGCATTTAATATCACTAGTGCGGTTTGAGGCTATGTCTTCATCTTTTTTCTTGAAACTTTCTTGAACTATGAGTTTAGAAGGGTTTTCTTTTGGTTTTTCTTTCACAAACTTTCCCTTCCTCTTAAGATCCTTCTTGGGATATGAATTAAGATAAGAACTTCTTTCTGGTCCTTTCCTCAATATTAGTTGTTCAATTTTTATACAAATTTGGACCAAGTCATGAAAATCCTTATAGGGAAGAAGTTCTACCTTATCTCTTATCTCAAGACTTAAACCACTCATGAATCTAGCCACAGTAACAGTCTCATTCCTTGATCCCAACTCCTTTGTGCTCATGTTTCTTTGAATTAGCCTATAAAGTTTGTACATTAATTCCCGATGGTAATAAGAAGGAACATGTCTCCACCTAAGACCACTTTTTAAATCATTCCACCTAAGACCAATGCATAGCATGGCCTTGGAAGCTAAGGGTAGCCAAAAGTACTTTCCTCTCCTCACTCACATGATAACATTCAAGTAGTTACTCTACCTTCATTTCCCAATCAAAGAATGTATCTACATCATATTTCCCATGAAAATGAGGCAAATCTACCTTAACTTCTTTAGATTTTCTCTCTTTTCCATGGTAGATATGAGGATCAAGTTGATAGTAATATCCTACTCTCAAACTATTTTTCCCTTGTTTCTCATCTTCCTCCTCAGAATGAAAACTTTTAGAAGAACTTATTTTTTTATTTTTGTTTATGATCCTTCTTCCTTAAGGTCTTTAGTTCCTCCTCCACAATGGCGAATTGTACCTTAGTGTTTATTTTCAGAGACCAAATTTCATTCAAAATTTTCCTCAAATTTGAAGCATTTTCACTAGACTTATTTCCGTTGTGTTGAAGAGAATGTCTAGACATCTTAAGTCTTGTAAAATAAGTTCTTATTTTAAGAAAAATCAAGTTTAGCACACCAGGGGAGACTCTAAGGAAAGTTAAGTGCGTCTCTAGGACAACTTAAGTACCAAGACTTTCCTAGTCAGAGCCTGATCCCAATGCACTCCATAGGTCTATCTTGTAGTGAGCTCTCTAAGTTGGCAAACGAAGGCGACTCACACTAATTAAGTAAAAGTTGATTACAAAAGTAAATCTAGTTGTGTTGGATTTGTCGAAGTAAAAGCAAAATTTGTAAAGAAAATAAAATGACAAAGCTTAAAGAATTTAGCTAGTCGACCCTAAAGGTGAAGCTCGTTGACACCAAGGACCATTGAGACACATTCACCATCTAATGCGAATTACTATTCCACTAATGAAATTGTATTTGCAACTTACAACTCAAAGAAATACAATCATATAATTTGCTAAAAATTAAATCCTATACTATGCCTTCCAAGTGTTTGTGAAAATTGTGTTTCACTTAGTTATGGAAAATTTGTCACTCAATTTCCAGCAGCATGCTCTTACTCTTCTTTGTGAACTCTTCTACAAGTCTGATCTCAAATCAACCCTTAACACATTGGTTACGAACTCACTCCAAGTTTTCTTGTACAATGTTCTAGTTCACTATGAGGTAACAAAATATAAAATGGTAAAGCACAAGAAAGAGCACAACTTAAATGGATTATCAAATGACAAACACAAAAAGTATGAATGAAATGGCAAGCAAGAAATTAAGGCACAAAACAGAAATACAACACACTAAAGGATTAACTAATAATGGCTCTAAAATAGATTTAAAAACAGAAAATAAAACTAGAGTTTTCCAATTCTGGCAGTTGCATTTGATTGATTTATTGCAACCAATGTATAACGTATCTGAACACCAAAGTTTAATATCAAACTCTAAGCACGTTACTAAAGTTGCATACAAAATTTCAGGTCAAAAAGATCACGGAGTCGTTCCAGATAAATTTCGAACACAGAGCATTTTATGTCAATTGTAAAACTTCTGATGCTATGCGCTAAGCTTCTGGCAGTTCTGGCTCCGAAATTTATTGCAATCAATCTAGAGCGAATTAAATCACCAAATATTTATCATACACTCTCGACATGTTAAACTAAATCCACACAAAATTTGACCCCAAGACGGTCACTGGATCTGATGCAGTAAATCAATTACAGAGAGAAAAATTCATTTTTGTCAGAAATTCTTAGACACCAGCATTCAGACTTTTAACATTTATCATTTTTTTCTTTTTTATTCAGAATGCGCCTTTTTAACAGTACTTCATATACATCTTGTTGTGGTCATACAAAAAATTTCACGTGAAAATATGCAGTAATTCAACTCCAAAAATGTTTCCAAAATCCAATGAACTTTTATCATACATTTTTATGCAATGAATGGAAACTTAAAGAATTCAAGTAATTTGAACAAAACAAGATATATTGAAATTTTACACTCTTAGAAGCTCAGTAATTATCTAATAGCAAGTATTGGAACTCTGGAATGAAAATTAAACACAAAGGAACAACTTCTACTAGGCTTCTCCTCAAGTACTTGATGTTCAACAGTTTTCTCTCACAATTGATCAAACACCTAAACTACTAGCACATACGTAAGAAATTGATGACATTATAGAATTACACATGACTTGACAACATGTATACGAATTATAAAACAAAGCTAAGCACCAAAAACAACAGTTTAACCCGATAAAAAACTTGAATGAAGATTAAAATAACATGTCAAGCTTTCGACACACTCTAGATCACCTAAAACATGTGATTTGTGGATGGTTCAAGGAGATTGGAGATGTTTGAACCGATTAATCTCAAGCAAACTCTCAAATGAATGGTAGAAATACTCAAGAAAATTGAAAACAACAATGTACAACACGGAAACAACTGAAAAAATAATAAAGAAATCAATAACTTATCTCTTGAAGACCATAGCTCTAGATACAAAATGATGGAGAGCTTCCTTGATGCTTTGCTTCTATAAGCTCCATGTGATGAAGAGGAACTTTATAGAAGCTTAGCACCAATTGGAATGCAGAGAAGGCTCTTGAAATGACGCGGAAGCAATGAAGAGGTGGTAAATTTCTGTGAGCTATGAGTGATTCAATGGAGAGATGATGAGGCTTGCGAAAGAAGATTGCATGGAATGGTGAACTAGATGGAGTGGGATTCTTGGTAGAGGTTAGGCTAGCTACAAGGGTTTTCTCTAAGTCTTTCTCAAAGGAGAGAACTCAAAGAGAGCTTAACACAAGTGCTGAAAAGTCTATAACATTTCATTATATGAATCAAGCTAATTCACACCTTGTAGGAGAAGCTTCACTAATCTAGTGTGTCAAGTAAGCTACCCTAACCGTAGGTTGCTTCACACGCTAGATACCCTAACCTTAGCGTGTGGAGCAAAACTCCTAACCCTAACATGTTATTCACTCCTCCAATGACGTGTGGACATGTGGCATGTTTTTAGAAGGAGGCGGTTTACTAATGCTAACCCTAACCCTAGGTGTCACTCTAACCCTAATGCTCCTAGAGTTTTTATTTTACATCAAATGATCTAATCTATGTTTACAAATTTTACAATTGTTCATAAAAAATCAAATTTGTCAGCATTTTGAATTGCACTCATGCTTCTAACTGCTCTTAATCCTCTGTGTCTTGGCATGGCTCTTGTAACTAGACCTTTCCTGGACCTTCTTCCATAACAAACACTATAGGAATAGTTAAAGGATATAACAAAGTTCACTTGTGTGCAAAAATCAAAGGTTTTAATTTGATTGGCGATCATGTAATAATCAACAGACTAGATGATATAGATGTTTTCAAGAGTAAATTGCAGCGGACAACACCATCAGGATACACACATAAAATAAACTTGTCAAGTAGATCTCACTGGGTTAAACAGTAGAAGATTACAACATAAAGATCATGGCAGGCTATCTTACTGTAAATAGATTGTAAACCACCTTAACAGATGATCTTGACAGATTATCATCCAGCAAAAAGTTCTAGATGATCTTTATATGCTAGACTCACAGGATAATCTAATTATACTAGACTAGCTCGATGATCTCGTAAGGTTTAACATGTTCGAGGATTGCAAATGACAAGACCATTTAGATGATCTAAAGTTCATGAACACATTAGACGAATACTTTGTCTTCTACACGTTAGATGATTTAAAGTATTAGGGAGTGCCTGAACTCTATCTCAGTGTTCTAAAAGTGCTTTCCAAAATTGCTTGATTATTTTTTGAACGTCGTCTGATAATATTAAACAAAGTTTTATTATAGAGCGTATCAATTAAAGTTTTCTGGAAAGCTTTTGTGAAACAAAACATATCTTTATTATGATATTTTATGCATTTCAAAAATATGTTTTGGATCTTATTTATAAATATGATTTGCTTCAAATGAAATGAATATTGATAAAATTCTGATTACTTTCAACGTTTCAAAAATTATATAGACTTAGAAAGTTTTTGAAAAATAGATCAATGGTGGAATCTCTGAAATAGAAAAGGTTATATAATTCTAAAATTCAAAATATTGTGTTTCAGTTATACCAATACATTTACTTGATGATTGAGCCTAGTTGACCCAAGTATTTTAATGCAGATTATCTATATCAATCATGTTTAAATTGTTTCCAGACTAGAAGATATGCATTATGCTCAAATAAAAAGTTTCCATATAGAGCGTCTAAAACAAACAAGATTATTAACATATGATTTTATGGAATGTTCAAGTGTAGATGTGTCAAAGCTTTAAAGACCAATTTTTCTACATATAAAGAAATAATTCAAAGGTTCGAGTATGTTATAAAGACACGAAGATTATATCAAAGTTGAAGTTGCCTTATATAGCGTTTTAGCATAGAAAAGATGAATAGCAGAACAAGATTCATGTAGATTATTATTAATGCATAAAGTCTTAACATTCAATTTTTTTTTGTAACAATGGAAAGTTTTCAAATGGATTAATGATCAATAATACACATTGAAGACGCGCGAAATATCCATTAGTGCAGGAGTTTCCATTCCAAGTGTCTAACAGATACAACTTCAATTGTCATCCTTCTAAGTCTATATCAAGACCTTGAAGATTAAGAACAAGACACACGAATGATATATACAGAAAAGAAATCAAGAACAATATAAGTTTGTGGGTGAAAATGATATTTGTGCCTCGTACAGATTATATCTACTACTTTAGAGAGGTGTTAAAACTCGTTCCTGGAGAGGTTTTAAAACTCATGCCTACAGAGGTGTAGAATACTTGTCCTAGAGAGGTGTTAAAACTTGTTTTAGTGAAAACTCTTAAGTAGTTTGCTTGAGCGGACTAGACGTATCCCTAGGTATCGCGTGAACCAATATAAATGTTTGTCTACTCTCTACTCTACACTTCATTACACCTTGTTTTTTATTTGCTTATAATTCACGATTTAAATTTCCCTTTTGGAGTCAGTTGCACTTTCAACCCCTCTTGTAAAGGTCACTTAAATTTTTAATATTATTCGGTAAATATATATATATATATATATATATATATATATATATATATATATATATATATATATATATATATATATATATATATATATATATATATATAT
>Ga0209700_107483_pt1 | contig 15354 bp, 5 predicted proteins | sample SiratroredBW_FD_187528 | JGI IMG/M metagenome (GOLD analysis project Ga0209700, IMG submission 187528) | Root nodule microbial communities of legume samples collected from California, USA - Siratro red BW (SPAdes) (version 2) | ecosystem: Host-associated > Plants > Roots > Nodule | place: USA...
TTTTTTATATATATATATATATATATCTATATATATATATATATATATATATACATATATATATATATATATATATATATATATATATAAATAAAGGGTTAGAAGGAGGGGTGACTTGATCTTATGATCATCCTCAAAATTTGAAACCTCTTAATTTTATACATAAAAGTATTTATGGATCCTTTAGAAAAAATGTTGGTTCCTGCAAAATCTTCAGAAAAATTGGTTCCTCACTATTCATATAAAGTTTTTAAATTTGATTTTTTTTATTAAAGACGTCATGGTCTTTAACGCATGATCGATAATAATGAAATGATTTTGATTGTGTTTCAACATTAACACAATTACACTTGTTATTTTTTTAACTAAAATAATATTAATTACATGATCATGTATCTCAGTGAATTTAGGTTAACATTATTATTCTAAAATTTTGGGTGAGATCCGGGTCAAAAATTGTACCACTCTATTGGGTAGAAGATAGGAGGACGGAAGCATGGAGAAATTTGAATAAAAAAAAAAACTAAAAAAGTAACCGAACAGTCGATTTCCTTCAAAAAAAAAAATTTTCCTTTTTTAAATTACGGAATAATGGACTCGTTCTTCTTTCTGTTTTTTTTTTTTCCTTTAAAAAGGCATTTTTACCAGCTTTTTTCTCTATGAAAAAGCATTTTTCAAATATAGTTTTACCCAAAATGGTAATGGACTTATATCATTCATTAATCAGGGTATTTATTTTCTTCCTTTCATTCTATGCACACAACATGAGAAAACAAATTAACTTTATTTTCTTTTCTTTTTTAGCAAACTATCTAACAAATAATTTCAGTTTCCGTTTCTTTTCTTTTCTACGGAAACAAAAAAGTAACATTTGTGTTTTCCTATTTTTTTATTATACCATTTTATTTTAATAAATTAAAATCTAATATTTATATTAGTTTTAATTTTATTTAAGTAAATATATTTATTATTACTTTTATATTTAACGTGTAATCTACAATTTAAATGGAAAGGATGTTAGAGAAACAATATAAATCACTTATCTGCATGAAAGAAAAAAAAGTAATTGTAACGTAGAATAAAGAAACAAAAATGCACTTATTATAAATTTTTTGCTGCAATTTTCTATCAGATTGCACTTGTACCGTAAAATATCTCCATGACTCATTATAAGTTTAAAACTTATATTTTAGACAATATTGACATGATAATTTTTAAAAAAATGTTATATGACCCTAAATCAGGAATAATAAATATATTTTAATTTTTTTAAAATTGGTGTGTAAATAAAAAATTAATAAAATGTAAATAAGACTCTTCCATTAAAACAAAACTTGCAAAAAGATTATAAAAATAATAAAATACAATGAGACGGATATAAACTAAGATAAAACATGACAATTTAAGCCTTACACTGGAGATCACATTGTAGAAATGAATTATTATTTTATTTAATAATTATCTCATATCCAAGTCAGTAGTGATTAATAATCTTCTTAGTTGCAAACTGATAAATAATGATGAATGACATTCCTAGTAGTGAACCAAAAGAAAGATATGTGATGTTGAATGCTAGTTCTTACATAGTTTTTTTTTTTTTTCCTCGCCGATCTCTCATAAACCATTCCGATCAAATGCAACTAGATCTTTTAACATGAATTCGAAATTTAATTTCTTGAGTTTTGAAAAAGTAACTCTGTCTGTTAGATTCAACCTCTTTTTAGGGTAAGATTGAATTTCTAACAAATAATTCTAAAAGAGAAAAAAATAAATTAACCAACGTCATAAACAATAATTAAATTATAAAATAATCATAAAAATTTCTCTTATATTATTCTCTAAATATCAATTTCTAAGTCATACATAAATTAATTTTATTATATTATAGAAATATTTTTTTTTTATTTTCTTCTACAAATGTTCATAAAAAATTTACTCATCCATTCCCTTAATCTATATGGTTAGTTTACTTCATAGTTTTTTCATTTGTGATTAGTATAAAGTTATAAATGAACAAATTTCACCTTCACTTGTGGTGAGAACACTATAGAGACAAGAGTATTATAGTTGTTGAGCTTCTCCCAAAAGGCACATTAATAAAATCTTTTACCAATGGATGATGACATGAGTCAATTATAAAAGTGGTTTTGTCAGCACACTCGATTTAACCGCTACACTCGGTCTGAAACCTACCTTATATGATAATATCTTACGGAACTTTTCCATAATATAAAACTCTAACTCTAAAAATATATTTGTAATTAACCACCACATAGTAGCTTTGAAACAAGCAGTTTCGTATATTTATAATAAATAATTAAATCTAATCATATTTATAATAAATAACAAAATCTAATCATATTTATAATAAATAACAAAATCTGATCCTATTTATAAGAAATAACAAAACATTTTCACTCAACTGTAAATTTCTCTAAAATCTAATCAAATATTAAAACGTAAGAAAAAAAAATCAAGCAGCTCTTTCTCTTGTTTTTAGGCTTCGTTTTCGCAAAAACATTAGATCAAAGAACAATTCTTGTGTGAATACATCAATGACCGTAACCAATCAAACATTCATGACATATTTAAATAATGATAAGTTTATATGACAACTATGTTAAAATTGTTTCGATATTATTTTGAGCTTCCAATTAATTACGTTACAGACACTCAGTTTTTCGAAAATGGCATTCTCCTTTGCCCCTACCATCCCCTTTTCTGTTTCAAGTTTTTGAGGACTATGAGGAACCAGATGCCCAAAACTCTCCTCACCCAGGCCATTTCCTTCGACCAGCGGGTTGCCCATTCTTTCTCTTTCAGAAGAATTTGGTGTCCTCTTTTGGAAGCATATTATGATTATAAAGCTACTAATATTATAATAAGCTTATTGCTAATGGCCAATGTTTCTGTTTCACACTTTATCGCACTGAAAGCACACTGAAGCATACTAAAGAAGATAGAACATATCCAAGAATATCATGAAACACAACTTCATACAATGACCACAAAAACAGGACTCTTCTCATAGTAGTCTGACTTTAGGTTATCCTTTTACGTTTAAGTGGGATAGGAATAGATCGAGAGAGAAAAACAAAGCTATATAAGTTAAATTGTATGTCCAAATGCTCTAGACCATCCCTCCTCATCTTTACTCGTCTATTTATGGACGACAATACATGACCCCATATCGGCATTGCTATTATATCTGTAACCTCACGTATTTATATACTCAGACCCGAAACCATTATACACATTATAGTTAAACTTGAATATGGTGTTTAAAAATGACAGTGCATGTGTTTAACAAACTAGTAAAGAGCAAACATTACCATAATGATACTAACATTAATAATAAAAAAACCAATAAAAGAAAACATAAATTTAAGTAAATTCTCTTCATTCAAAATACATTCAATGATAATTCACGTCCTACTTATAAAATATTCCAAAAGTATTTAAAAATCTTTCATCTTCTAATCATAAAATATCATAACTACATTATGCAGGTTTTCGCAAGTTTAGGCATTATAATACCTATAATGTTGTATCCATTCCATACATGCAAAAATTAGGTAATATCTATACAGGATCAGATCCATTGCAAGAAACTTTTATTAATACCTGTCAAATTTGGGTTTAATTGCCATCCTTATTTCCATTCCACTCTTTCATTCCTATAAACACAAATTGGGTTTTCTTGATAGTTGCTAACCTACATAACCAGAGTAACAATATCTCCACATTACTTAGTTTTAGTCTCTAAAATTATTGATGATAATGAATAAACAAGCATCAGTGTCATCAACACTGAAATAAATCAGGTCCCCAATAAACAAGACCAAACAGAATCACCATATCCCGAATTTACTAGATATATATCTCACTGTTCACTGTAGGGCAAAGCAACATTGGGTAATCAATGCCCTGACCAATCAGTTTTTGACTAGATGACCAAATATTGAATTCGAACTACAGATTGAAGGAGTAATTATTCATTTACCATTAACCCTGAAAAAAGGAGCAGGACCAAATCTGAGCATGACAGCTTGAACGTACCAACAATATTCATTAGATTTAGGGTCCAGTTGGAGCTTCCAAATCCATGGTCACGTGTTTTAAGCAGAGAAATAAACCACACTCAACCCCAGGAAGATAGATGCATTAAATCATCCTAGAAGTCATAGTCTATGTCAGAGATTACATAGTCCATTACTCCATTTGCATAACCTCCCTAAATCATCAGCATTCCTCAACATCCTAATGCCCAATTTTACATAACTCATTCTAGAAAATAGATGTCAATATGAAATAGTTCCCTAATTTTCACTTAATTACTTACAACTTTTGAAATAGTCAGATCACAACATGATACCAGAGCTTCAACAGTTCCATGATCAAATGGTCCAGGGTTCGACACTCTCGTTCTTAGAAAAACTAACATTCAATTTCTCTCTATACTTTACCATAGTTAGTTATTTTGCATTCTGTAGGTAAGTGCATAATTCACGTTTTCTCAGGCAAAGGAAGTGAAACGGAAACGAGAAAGTGACGGAACGCTAGGAGTTACGATAGATAGGGAAATTCACGAGTTCAGACAAATTCAGACTAGTAGAATAGAATTCAATCAATGAGTTAAAATTAAACACTAATCGAAGAATTTGAATTGAATGAATCAACCGAGGAAACCTGTTTGGCGCCAAACAGCATTTCGAACCTGACGCAGGTCCCTCCCTTTCAGCGTTCTCCCTATCCCTTCCATAACTGAATAAGCGAGAATAGGCGATTGCGCTGAGTTCCGCGCCACGTATTCGTGCGGCGGCACCATCTCCTCATCTTCATCATCCTCGTCGGCATCGTCGAACTCGCGGTGCCTCCGCCTCGCCTGCGCCGACAGGATCGGGACGTTCACCGGCGCGGACTGGTGGAACTTGACGGACGACGGTTGAGCCGGGGGCGGAGGCCGCGGGATGGCGGGAATGACGCGCGAGGAGGAGGAGGAAGAGGAAGCGGAGGATATGGAAGATATTGAGGCCTTGTGGAAGTGCTGCGAAACGTTTCGGAGGTTGTGAGAGGTTTCGTTCCCGGGAAGCGCGGCGAGTATGCCGTGAGAGTGGTGGTTGTGGTTGTGGTGGTGATGGAGGAGGTGGTGGTTGGGAGTGGGAGAGGTAGAGGAGGACGTGGAAGAGGAAGGAGTGGAGGCGTTGTGGTGGTTTGAATCGGTGTGGTAGTCGCCGTTGAAGAAAACGATGTCGTCTTCGTGGAGCTCATCGTTGGTGGCGACGGACGGAGAGTACGGCGGCGCGTAAGACGGAACGCCGAGGTAGCGCTCTGCGGCGGAGAGCTTTCTGGTCGGAAGACGGTTCGGGCCGAATGGATCCATGCCGGTTTGGTTCGGAAAGGTGAGAGAAACGGAAAGAAAATAAGAATAACAGAGCGGTGAGTGGTGAACGGTGACGAGAGTGAAGGGGCTAATGGCTAGGCTTTTTGTTCCGTTCTAACAAAAATTATTTTTTTTACGTAATTAAAATAATTTGTAACTGAAATGGACAGTTAAGATTTTTTTAAACGCAGAAAAAGAGTTATGCTCAATAATTTTAGTACACATAAGAATTTTTCCACAACGTGTATGAAATATTGAAATGCATAAGAAACACACTATTGTCATAACAAAAAAGATTTTTAGTGGGGTTCCATTTGACACTAATATCAGTTTTAATTGGTTATGTATATTGAATGATTCTCATTATAACGCATGTGTTAACTCTTTTTTTATGATAATAAAAATAAATAATAATTCTTATCATAATTATGAAAAAATTATTAAATTTATAAAAATATGTATTTAGAGAAATTAATTATAAAATATTTTTTTATAATTTCATTATAGACGATTTTTATTATTGTAAATAGTTATTTAAATTAAAAAAACAATTACAAAATTGAAAGGGTAAAATAATAAGATAAATTATATTAATAAAAGTAAAATTATAACATTAAAATGTATTAACAAAGATTTTCACCGAGTTTGAAAATCTTCTCTTTCTTGCAAAAAATATAATATCCAATATCAATATAAGAAAGAAAAAAGATTAATCAAGATGTTTTTTTACTAGTTCGTTTACAATGTAAATTATATTGAATCTTCAAACAATTATTTAAATTTTACTAGCTTATTATCACTATAAGATATAAGAATAGATTATTTGGACTTACAACCACTTTTAGCTAACCGGTAGAAATATTGTTTGACAACAAATTACTTGTGGCTAACACGAGTATTCTTCCAACAATAAAGTCACTTCTAGCTTAACACGAGAGTATTCTTCTAGCTTAACACTAGAGCATTTTTCATATAACAAGTCACTATAAACTTAAGACAAAAGAATTGACTAAAATGTGATTACAAGAGTTGCTTACTAGAAAGGGATTGAGTTTTTCAACATTTAAGATTAAACATTATCTGCTAGTTTGCTAAATGAACATAACAGTGTTCTTATAAAAGCTAGTTATGGCTCAGAAAGATTTTGACAATTCAAACTCCTTTACTTTTCTTCATGAAAGATGAAATATATATGTAGGCATAGAAGAAAAGAGTCGTTGCAATTTTTTTTTTCTACTCGTTAAGTTAGCTTTATACTTACTTGATTATCTTTTGGTGTTTAAGAAACTTTGACATAGAAGATGCATTAAATGTATTCCAGTCATTCATTAAATGCACTTATCTTCTTCAAATAATATCTTGATAGTTAGTTGAACTAAATTTTGATTAAAAAGCCTTTATTTGAAACTATGTAGAGCACAAACTTGTACAGAACAAACAATCATTTCCAAATCCTTTTTCCAGTGTTGACAAAACAAGCCTTAAGGAGTTGATGAAGTAAAACAACTTTAACTCAAGCTCAAAAGGATAATTAATATGACAAAAGCTTTAAAGTTGATTCGCTTGGTCAGATGTAAGAAATGAACATTCCTTGCAACCTAGAAAAAGCAAATAGTTATTTATGAAGTACCATATTAGCTTAAAACTATGTGTATCATCTAAGCATGTAAATGTTTGTTGAAGCTAAAAGAAGACTGCATAGTATTATATCGTTTGACAAACGAAACACTTGCTTCATTTATAATTTATTGTTTGAACAAAACTTGTGTCTTATGGATGAAGTATAATCATATTTTACATTTTATTATTTTTAACACTTAATCAAAATTATGGGTGTTTATTTTTTTTTCTAAATGTTTTAAGTCAAAAGGTAGAAAAAAATACATAGTTAAAGGGATGATGTGTATGTTAATAATATAAGGATTATTATGTTAGAAATTTTGAGAAAAGAATAATTTTTATGTATATGTAGGTCAATCGGACAATACTCATTGGTATCGGAGATTACAAAATAAAATAAGTTAACTTGAAGTTTGACTTAGTCCTTATTAAATATAAGATATCATTAATAATTATAATTTAGTATTTTCTTCCATCAAACTTTTATTGGGTGGAACTTAAATTATAGTTTTTTTTTTAAATATAAAATCTATTAAACATTATTTATTTGCCATTATAATTTATATATATATATATATATATATATATATATATATATATATATATATATATTAACTTTATTAAGTTCTGCTCTTAATTGATCAGTGCAATAATGTTTACAATAGTTATATATGTAATCATTGTCGAATAAATGCAACGACAAAACTATTGGTAAAGTAATAACGTGTAGCGTTAGACATGAATTAATATAAAAAAATATACAACATAAATCTTCTTTGTCGGTAAGTTTATTTAAATTGTACGTTATTAAATTTATTCCAAGAAAAGAAGGAAAATTTTAAAAAATCTATGTTTTTAGAATCATCTTTTACATATTATTTGTTACGTTAAAAACTTGCATTTAACATAATTTTATCAAACGCAACTTTAAAAAATAAAAAAAAAATGAAAATTTTTATACACAATTCAATTATTTATTAAATTTTTATTCTTGTGTACTTGATATTTTTTCAAAATTATACATTACATTAACTTTTAGTCTAATATATGTAGTACGTACGCATAACAACACTTCACAAACCAGTTCTAATATTGAACAAAGTATTAAGTACAAATATAATGTATCTTTTAAAAATAATATTTTCTTTCCCTTCCATTAAGCTTTGCTAAACCACCTCTTTCTTAGTCACTCTCCCTATTAGTTGTTGTTGTTGCACTGATGAAAATTCTTTCATTGTTCTCAAGATCCTTTATTGGCCTATGTGTGCCTCCCTTCCTTGGAGGTCAAACCAGATATTACAACACCTCCACCCTTGATTTATTCATAATAAGAATAAATTTGTTACTCTTAACTACCTTTCTTACTTTTTTAACCCTTAATCTTACTTTGGATTTTTGATTTCAAGCCCTTTATTTGTGTTATTTATTACAAATTTAATAGATGTTGATATTTGAGTCATTTATGCTTTTTTTTTTTATAAATCTAGGAGGTTTTATTATTATTATTATTATTATTATTATTATTATTTTACATAAATTTAATCATAAAATAGGTTGATTTTATCAATATGATTTTGTTCAAATCAAATAAGCTTAAAACAATAACATTATATTTAAAAAAACACCATATTATATTACAATTGATATAAACTGACATATTTTATATTAGTTATCAGTATAAACTAATGTTGAAACCCACACTTCTTACATATATGACATGTACATTGGTTTGTCTATAAATGTAGAATAAAATAGATAACTAATGTCAAAAAGTTTATATTACATTATATTAAAATTTAATTATTTACAAATAAATTAAATAAAAACTTATTGACAAGTTGAAAGATGAATTTGTAGTTAATTTTGTGAATAAATACATTAATAAAAAATTTTGATGGAATCTTTTCCTGTACAAAGTGCACACATTATTTTAAAATTGATAATAATGATTAATTTTCGTTTTTCAATTAGCCAAACATTATTTGCACATAGGAGACATCCATTAATTACAAACTATTCACGTTAAAAAAAATGTTGTTATGTTGGAGTTCTACCATAAAAAATAAAAAGATAGCGTCGATCAATAATTGATGTAAAATAAACAAAATCGATGTATATGAATTGGAGTAACGTCAATCACGTAGTCGTCGTTAAAATGTTAAAAGTTAAAATTAATGTCAATCATTGTAATAGACACAAATAGTATCGGCTTAACCCACCTTATATATACAATATTTTGCATTGGCCTGACTCACACAAAGGCAGATGCAAACCAAAGATTCAGAAAAAATAAATAGTTAAAAATCAAAACAAACATAACCTGAAAAGTAAAAGAATTTCCAAAATTTCAATGTTCAAATACAAAAAAATACAAAACCAATTTTCAATGTTTAAATTTCATTAACAATAAATTTTACGTGTTCAATATTTCTTGGTATAACCTTCAACAACCACATGATCTCAGATTTCATAGCATCGTTACGGTAAATAAAGTACCAAAATGAAATCCTTGAAGTTACTACATAGAAAGAAAATGTTAACCCTTACAAAGAATGAAAATGTTGAATCAAAATCAACTCAAAACAGAAAATCACAGTAACTTACCAGTCCCCTAACTCAGAATACACTTCACCCGACGGCCACCGGAGACCAACAGAGCTACTGTCATGACCCACTTGATGTTAGCTCTTGTGTAGGCAAAGAAACAATTTCTAGAGCCAAAGAACCAAGTTTCAATTGGTGAAAAATAATTATTAGAGGCAAAGAACAGTTGTGTGAACTTGAAATGGAAAATAAGGCAAAAAAAATGAAAGAATGAAGGTGAATGGAGGTGGAGGGATGAGTGCCGCGGCAAGTCGAGAAGAAGGATGAAGTTCCGAAATGAAATTGGAAAAGTGAAACACTAATGAATAGGTAAGTGCGTCGGTTTTAGCATTGACCAAGTCGACGCTAACTTTAGCATCAACTAGACCTACACTACTGCTACGTATTTTAGTTTAGCATCGACTAAGTTGACTTTATATTTGTATATTTTTTAATTAAAAAAGTTCTCTTTGTGTCGGCTTAACCAACACAAATAAACTTTTTTTTTATTTTTTTCATCAATTTTAGAGTGTGTTTGGTCGACACAAATTTCTTCTTTGCATTAATGTTCGTTTTAAGTGGATCTGACCATCACTATTTATACTCTTGTACGAATGATGCTATTTTCTTATAGTGACAACTAAAATGAAATAGTATGATACATAAAATAAGATATAGAACCACTTTGAATTCAATTTAAGATTGATAACTATAAACTCTAAAAAAGATTATACAAGAAACTATAATATTACATTTAATTCAAAATTCTAATATAATAAATTTAAAGTCTTCTTCTATTTATATGTTATTGTTTAACTTTTTTTCATAAATGTTTTAATATAATAAATTTATAATTTTTTAAAAATATTATCTTTTTAAATTAATATGAGATTCAAGTTTGAGCTAACTTTCATAAGAATTTGCTTCAAAACTAAATAGAAACATAAATTTAAATCCTACTTCTAAATCTCTAATTATTAGTATTCCATTAAATACGGTCACTAAATCTCTAAATTAATCACACTTTTTGTATATCAAACAAAATGTAAACTTAAATCATCAAAATATCAGTTGTTCTGACCTGACCTGAGTGAAAGTCATAAGCAGTGGTGTTGTCGACAAACTTGGTTGTGACATTGAATCGAATGGGGGTTCACCTACAGAAAACTCTCCGATGCTCAGGTCAATAAGATTTTGAAAAGGTATTCAGAGTATATGAGTATGAATGTAGTGAGATAGATGAATAGAAAATGCTACTCCTAGAGACCTAGGCTATGTCTATGGGACCTTGTCATTTAAGACCGTAATAAAATATTAAATGGTAATTGATATTAGACTAGGCCGTGGTAGGTTCAGGTGAACCTGAACTCATTACCGAGTAGGTACACCAATGAATTCGGATTTTATTTTTATGCATTTAAAAAAAATATCTTTTTTTAAACAATATATATATATATATATATATATATATATATATATATATATATATATATATATTTATTGTGTGTGTTTGAATTCATCAACATAAAATATATAATTAAGTTGCTTCAATTAAAAGAAAGAATCAGGAAAGGAAGAAACACGCCCTACATACGTGAGGATATATAATAGGAGTTACTAATATTGATGTCAAGAAACAATTGAAAGCAGAGCTTGCTTGTAATGGAACACATTTGGAAGCATGTGAAGTTATTCTACCTGCTGATGCTGCTTCATCATCTTCTTCTTCCCGTCAATTCAGAAAACTCTTCTAATATAGGTATTTCCATCTCATTTCTTTTCATACAGTTGTGATTCACTAAACTTAATTGAAAATACAACTTATTAAGTTATTAAGATTGACTTAGTGCATGCTTGATTTTTTAATTGAAAAATATAGACCCAGTTGGTATTTCAAATGAAAACAAATATGTTCCTAGTGAGAAATTTTTTTGTAATAGATACATTATCTAAGGTTTAATTCTCACTTATATTACGGGAAAAAAGTAAGTATTAATTTCTATATTTATAAAGTAATTTAGTTTGCAATTTCATTAATGTTTGAGCTAGACTTTTTTTATCAACAAAAAAGTACTTAGAATACTCCAATCCATATATATCCTAGACAAATTTGACATCTTCATCTAGACCTTACAAGAACTTCACTACAACTTGAATACGTACCTATTCTACAGAGCACATTCTTATTGTAGTATAACATCATACAACTTTATAATAATCTACCGTATTTCGGAGGGTTGCTTTCCAAAAAAATACAAATTGGTTGACCCTGCCATTACACTTAATTATCCAGCTATTCTTTTAAAATCTGTTTTTTCTTGTGTATATCAGTGGCATGATGCTCTAGAATTTTCCTTATTGTTTAAGTTAGATGATTCTTGTTTTTGAGAAAAGAAGAGTAATAGAAGACATTTTCTATTTTTGTGCAAGCAAACACATCATTCTTACTTTTTATTTTCTTTATTCTCAACTTGAAAACAAAGCAACCAATTTTCTGCTTTTAATAATAAAAAAAGTATTCCATTTAAGGATTATCACCTTGTCCCTTTACGTTGTTAATTAAATTTATAAAACATTTTTAAATAGTAATTTAATTTTTTAGGTTTCGTAACAAATTACTTAAATTCTTGTTTAGACAGAAAAAGAAAACTAAGATTCTTTTAATTATGTTTCAGACCTTAATTTTTTTATCATTTTAATTTACTCACCCATGTATACATACTGTAAATGTACAGTATAAAAAAGAAATGAACTATGAAACTTATATACAAGGTCATTCAATAGCAATCTGATAAAAAATTATTTAATAGATCTAAAAATTTTGTTAAGATAAATTTTAATACCATAATAAAAGTGAATTTTAAATTTAATTTATCTTTATAAAACTAATTTATAAAATAAAATTTACATTTATTTATAAATAATTAAAATATTATCTCTAATTGATATGAAATCTCTTACAAAATACATGATTTAATACGTAATGTATTCACCAACCAATTAACAATCTACATTAAAAACATACATTTTTATGATTAGGGTTTATCATATATCCATTTGTAACAAGTTCTGCAAATATCGTAGCATCAGTTAATAGACGCGGTAGTGGTGGTGGAGGTCATGAATCTGGTCATGCAAGGAGCATGGGAATGCACGGTGGTGGTAATGGTGAGCATGGCAATTTGCCACACCCCGAAGATGGTAGCACAGTCCCTTTATATGGTGCTGCTGCTGCAGGTTCTGCTCGTGAGAGAAACAATAATCATCACCATGGTAAAAGTAATGCCACGTTAACTTGTATCAGCTTTTATCATTGCCTATTTTTTTTCATTTTTTCTGCTGCTATGGGAATTTCCCTTTGTACCTGACAATAAGCATATTATATGGTTTATGTAACCACATGCGATCATAATAAAAGCTTATAATAAAAAAAATTCACTTTATATTAATTCTGCAATTATCCTATTTAACGATTTTTTAAAATAGCAAAGCGATAAATAAATTTTACAAAAGAAAATAAAATTTGAATAGGTCAATAAAAATATTCAAATAAGAATAGATGAAAACTTACGCTTTGTTAGGTAAATTATTGGTACACAGTGAAGTCAAGAAAACGTGATAAAGAAAATAGGAAGGATTGAATATGGGAGAATAACAGTAACTAGGTGAGAAAAAGAAATGGAAGAATAACATAAATGAGAGGAGTAAGAAGAAAGTTATATAAGTTAACATTAAATGAGAAGTGTAAAAGGAATATTTTGATAAATTGTAATTGATAGTAACTGTTGTGTAATTACATTTGAATTGTCAAAAAATTGTATAACAAAAAAATTAAAAATTAAAAGTAGAATTTTATTTTTTAAGAAAATATATTTCTCTTAAAATTTGTCTACTTCTATTGCTTTTATATATTGCATAGATAAAAGTATATTAAGAAAATAAACTTATTTTGGTGAGTTAATTACAGTAATGCTTGACTTCATAAGTAATTATCACTTTAATTTTTCTTTTTAATATGTTAATAATATTTCTGCTTATCTTTGCATTTAATCTTACATAATTTATTTTAATTTTTAGTAAAACTATTTTAGTTATTTTAAAACCAAAATAATAAATGTTTTTAAATTAAGTAAACAAATTAAACTGCATTCGCTTAAAACTGTACGTTTATTTATAAAATAAAATTTAATTTATATAAAACTGTTTAAACATATTTTTATTTGTTATTCAGGTAGTAAAATTTATCAATATTTTGTAATCATGAAATAGTTAAGACTTTTTACTAATTAACCGCACAATATGAAAGATCACCATGATCATTAAGGTGAATAAATAAATTAACCTAATCCAATTAAATTTCACTTGTAAATTCGCATTTTAAATAGTTGGGTAATCTAGTCTAGTAGATAAAATAAATTACTTTACCGAACCGTATTTAGTTTGCAAAAACTAGTGAATCAATTTCCGTGTTTCCAAATAATTATTTGAAAAATGAAAAAGAAAATAAGCAGTTTAAAAGAAAAAAATTCCCTTCTTTCATTTGTTAATATAAAGTATAATTTATTAAAGTAAAATCTATCGAATAAATGTTTATTAAATTAAAATGTGCCATGTTAAGTAGGGAATACACCACTTTAACATTTTAACATGCATGATCTTGTTAAAAACAATTTGTATCAATAATATAATTATTTAATTTTTTCTTTAGATTATTTGAATAAATTTTCAATTTAAAATGTTGTATCTTCAAGTGAACGAGATAATATACTAATCCTCATATCAAATCATCAAAACCAACAAATTTAACTACCCACTTTATATATAAATTAAGTATAATTATGCAAATTAAATTTAAAAATAATATCTATTTTGCCTGGTTTATACAGAATCGAAACACGAACCGAATAAAACCTACAGTTCTATATAAATATATGGGATTTGAATTTGAGTATATTATAATAATACTAAAAATATTAATAATAATTAAAATAAAATTACAATTAATCATAAAAATAATAGAAATGATAATAAAAGTAAGAAAAAAATAATAAAAATAACAATAGTAAATTTGTTAAAAAAATTAAAAAATTTTGTTACATTGGATGATTTCATTACTATTTGAATCCAATTTTTTTTAGTGTATTATAGATTGACACCTTGAAATTAAAACACTTTGATAATATAGTTTTTTTATATTCTCAAATACGTAGGTTCATATGCACCGTCTGGAAGTTTTAGAGAAATAACCTAAATATAGAGATGAAAGTAGATTAAAAATTACAACTATTTTCGCCATATCATTTAATTTGATTTAGTGAATTATTTAAGTAATTAATATTGCTTTTTCCTTAAAATTTATGATTAACATAAATATTATATTCACATATATTTAAGTAACGTAAGTGATTTTGTTTAAAAAAATTATTTAATTTATCATATACCTGTATATAATATAGTAATGTTTTGATAGATCAATATTTAATTAATTAATATTTTAAAATATATAATATTATAATCTTTTTGTATTTACAATAATTAGATAAACTCTATATTTTTTTTAGTTCCCATCCTGGTTTTTTCTCTACATAAATTATTGAGAAATATACTTACGATGAACTTCAATTCGCACTACAAAACAATGTAGATGACGACTACTGTTTCAAGTAATTGACATAAATAAAAAGACACTTTAATATATATATATATATATATATATATATATATATATATATATATAAATATATATATATTTATATATATTTTTTTTT
>Ga0209700_107484_pt1 | contig 15353 bp, 9 predicted proteins | sample SiratroredBW_FD_187528 | JGI IMG/M metagenome (GOLD analysis project Ga0209700, IMG submission 187528) | Root nodule microbial communities of legume samples collected from California, USA - Siratro red BW (SPAdes) (version 2) | ecosystem: Host-associated > Plants > Roots > Nodule | place: USA...
AAAAAATATATATATATATATATATATATATATATATATATTATTTTTTAAACATTTGAAATATGTTGCAGTTTTTAAACAAAAGTACAGTTATTAGACTCAACACAGTAGACACATTCTTTTGTAAAAGTTGATTACATTTTATTGTTATTGACAAAGTAGTATAATGTTTCCACTATTTAGTATTTATAACACTTTTAATCATAAGTTAAAGATTTAAGCATATTTTAATAAATTATATATTAATTTAGGCTGTTTTTTTTAACTTTAGTTATTCATTTAAATATTTTATATATTGATTTCAAATGATATTGAATTATTTGTTTATAATTGTATTTGTGATGTGAATTAGGTTTATCCTTGGTTGTTAAACTTTACTTGCCTAATTTCATAGTTGCATTCATGATTTGTTAGAAAAATCCTTAGAATTTACAAGGAGAATGCCTGTTGAATTTATAAAGAGTGGACAGTTAGAAAAAGCCTTAGAATTAATTTATAAGGAGAATATGCCTGTAGAATCAGATCCTGCAATGTAGTGGTACGTTGCTTGGTGCTTGTATATTTTTTACCTCACAACAATAACGAGTACACAATTTTTCTAGATTATCACAGGTATATTAACCTTTCTAAATTATATACGAGTATACAAATCCCTTATAGTTTAAGCTATCTTAATCTCCCACATTCAAGATAATAATATTTAATCTAATTTCGTCGAAAAGTAAATAAAATTTGTTTATAATAAAACTTAAAAAATTACGCATTTAATTAATTTGAAAAATATTTTTTTTAATAAAAGTAATAAAAATAAAATTTAGAAAAGGAAAATTATAAAATTAAATATAAAATCGTTGGATAATAAATATTTTTTTAAAAATACTTCAAAATAGGAAAAATGTTGCTTAAGTTTTTTTATATAAAAAAAGTATGTTAAAATAAAGTTTGGGCTGAGCCCATTTATTACTCGCTCGTTTTTAAAAAAAGAATAAAAACAATAAAGCAAAATCTTTTATGTGAGGTCCCCAAATCAAATAAAATCAAAGCAGAGAATAAAAAAAAAATCAAAAGAAATCTCACTTTCACTCCCTGCACACACTGTCTCACATTTCAGTCACCACACATTCCTCTCCTCACTCACATTCTTTTCCTTACATTTCTCTCACCTTACATTTTTACACCACATATTCCAAATTGTTGTTGCATTCTCTGGCTTTACCTACGAATTGGTGGTACATGTGGAGCCATTTGCCTTTACGTTCAGTGCTTCTATTTGTAAATGTTTTTTTTTTTTTTTTTTTTTTCGCAAAATTGCTGTACCATTTGGTGCGTGTGGGGCCGCCTCTATTTTGCTTTTGTTTAAATTAGCTAGATTTTGAGGTTTCATAACCTTTGCATGTATGTGGGGTCATCCATTTTAATATTTGCCAATGCATATGATACTTTCATGGTAGAGAATGTTTTTAACTTTGGGCTCGGCCCTTTTAATTACTATTCTCACCACATGCCTTTTCTTTCAATGTTTTCATTTGGATATGTGTTAATAATAAAGTGATCTATATTTTAGCTTTTGTTTCTTCACCGGGTCTTTGAGTATATATCTGTAGTCCACATTATGTTTATATTTTAAAGAGTCGTCTAGGTATTTACATGATTGTATACGTCTTCTTATCCTTAGCATTTACCATTTTAACTATATTCTGGTAAGTTAAATAATTTTTGTGTTATCATTTATATGCGTAAATAAATTTTAAACATCTGTTTCATTTTATATTTAGTTATGAATCTCTGAAAAAATAATTGTTTGATTATTTATATCATTGAATGCATCATCATCTACTTAGTACCAATTTTCAATAAAAGTTAAAAGAAATACATTTTTTCTTTAAAATGAAAACAACGCAACGGTCTAAAAAATACATTTTTTCTTAGACTTTAGTCACAACATTGTTGAGGTATTTTTTTTGCAACCGGATTTCATCTAACAAATAAAGAAGAATCGTCAATGAGCTTTTTCTTCTTGCATCTCAGAAACATGTCCCTGTTTGAGTGAAGTAGTACTATGAAAAAGTGATGCCCACACACCTTAGTCCTTTACCAAAATCATCATCTTGATTCTCTATAGGTTGAAACTACTTTTATTGAACTTTTTGATCTTGGAAGTGACACTCATTTTCTTACAATATTATAACATGAAATAATGAGGAAAAAGATCAAACTGACTCTGATACTTGTTTGTCGTATAACTAGTGTCCAATTAAGCCCAAGAACAACAAAAGGTGTATGCAAAGCGAATTGTTAATAACACTAAATGAAGACAAAGAGGAAAGAAAAATACAAAGCTACAAATGAATAAATTGGTCCATGTATAATGCAAGATAATTGTATAGTTTGTATAATTTGGAGATACATACAAATCACTCTTATAAAAGGAATATAGTGGTTACAAGTTAGTGAGAACTGGAGATAAAATCTTAACTAAGTAAACATATGTAATGATTATTAGTCACTAAATGGTCTGTTGCTCTATCACTAGACCTTCTACTCCCTATACATATATAACCAGATGATTTACCCTAAAAGGAATTTAGTATGCCAAGATCTACAATATATTCATGAGAACATGTGCTTACAAATAAAAATCCATTTTCCATTAGAAAAAACATTAGAAAAAAGTTTAAATTTTCGTTAGAGAAAATGTTTAAAGGGTTCTTAAATCACATTGAAGTTTAAGATTTGTAAAATGTGGTTTAAAAATACATGTATGCAATGCTAGATCTTAATAGGGATATGGGGTGTTTCGATCCCCTCAACCTTTTTGTTGGATCCATTGCTTTCGACACTTATTTCTCCAAGAGTAGAGATACAGGCTAGTGTGGTTGGTGATTAAGAAAAATGGAATTTTTTCATATTTTTTTTATTAGTAGAAAAAAGACATTTAATCGCGGTTGTATAAGACTTACAAGCGCGGTTGTACAACTGCGATTGATTCAACCGCGATAAAAAGTACTGAAGATACAAACGCGGTTGTACAACCGCGATAGAAAATATAACATACAAACGCGGTTGTTAATTAACAACCGCCTTTGTAAATATAAATAATATGTTATTCCAATATTCTCATCATTCCATTGTAGTCTAGTTGGTTAGGATACTTGGCTTTCACTTGAGAGACATGGGTTCAAGTCTTGGTAATGGAATTTTTTTATTTTTTATTTTGTTCACTGAGAGAGAGACGCGGTTGTTTAAATGTCTTTTTTCTACTAGTGTTTTTTACACGTAAAGTGAAATTGGAGTAATATGTGTATAGGAGGATGAGAAGTCCACCTACACTACTTTACAAAGTGAACTCTATTAGTTTTAGATAGAGGTTAGACATTAAATGTAATATCTTATAAAATAGTTCTAGAATAAAAACAACTTAGAATTTAGCTTTAGAGATAAATAAGATAATACTGAATATTTCTTAACAGAAAAGTTGTTGTTTAAGTAAATAAATATTAATTATTGAATTTTTATTTTTATAACCACCACCTATATTATGTTTATAAAAACTACCAACTCTCTCTCTAAAAAGAAGTTGTTATTTCCTTTTCTTTGCTTTCTCTCTAAAATTCCGTCTTTCTTTCTTACCAATATGACGGCTAGAGGTTACCATTAGATTCCTGGTGTTGAGTAAAACAAGAATATCCGATCAAATTCTTGAAGTTATCCATGATTTTGGATTTTGGAACTTCTTTAAGTATCTTTATTCTATAGAGGTAAGGGAATCTAATTGCATATTTTTTTATAAATGTTTGTCTATGTTTAAATAGAAATTTATCTAAAATTATGATATTTAGTAAGAGAAGCCAATTGTATGCTTTTTTTTTATATTGTAATTACTTGTTTTATTAAGTATGAATTGGATGGATTTGAATTAAATTGAATGAATGTTTATGTATGGTATGATATAATATTAATGTTTGTGAATGATGTGGTGTGTGATCAAGACATAGTATCTTCAGGAAAGGAGATACCCGTGTTGAGATTATTAGGATGTGCATTGTTTGAGAATTCAATCTATTTAAGGAGGTATCCTAACTCTACTGGTATATTGGGTTCATATAGATGAAGTTTACCAGTTACTGAAGAGTTAAATGAGGTTCATATGACCATGTCCGAGGTTTGAAATATGAGCTGATCGGAATAGGACATATAGATTAACCCTGTGCATATGAGAACTATACATGAGGTTTGAAATAGGAACTGATAAGGACAACTTGTATTCGAGGTTTGAAATATGAGCCGATCAAAATAGATGAATGGTATATGACAGGTGCAAACCTCTGAGTCTAACTCAATGCATGAGTCTTTTGGAAGTATAGAGTCCAGTGTCTTTGTATGTGAGATGAATTATGAAAGATTGGATTGTTGTTGTTTGGTCGAGATAGAAATTTAATTTATGAAAATATATTTTTTTAAAACCCTCTAGCTTATCATTCTTTTTGCGTGATGTTTGTTTTTGTTTTTAAACTTGTGAGTATTACACGTGAACAGAGGATTTTGACAGGTGGTATGAATTCCAAGTGAATTTTTAAGGAAACTTTATTTATTTTATTTGTAATTTTATGAAGATATTTTTATTAAACCTTATGATGAGAAATATATGAATGTATGGATTTTTATATTTAAATTTATTATATAATTTTTATGCAATAAATTTTTTATTATATGAGAAATATAGAATGTTACATTAAAATTATAAATAGCTTAAATATATTATTTTGGCCAACCAAAATTATTAGTCAAGATCTCTCAATGCATGTATGGTTTTCCGTTAAAAATGCTCTAAGAAATATTTGAATAAGAAAACTAGGATAAAAAAGATTGGTGTTTGATGGATGTGATTTTTCTCCATCTTTATTTTTTTATAAAACAAATACGAATAGTAAATTTAGAAAATATTATAGAATTGATGGATTGATTTGTTGAGTTTACATGTTTATAGAGGAAACCATGATTGAAAATTATGGGATAAAAATATAAAAATTCGAGTTCATTTAAGAAATATATAACGTTAAATTTATACAAAACATTTATAACCTTGTGTTTTTTAAGTTATAAAAGAATATATATATATATACATATATATATGTATATATATATACATACATATATATATATATACATATATATATATATATATATATATATATATATATATATATATATATATATATATATATATATATATAATATGGTTAAATGGAAATATAACAGCTTAAATTCAAATACGTGAATAATTATCTTCATAAACTTTTGATAAAAATAATATCTTTCATTTTATTTTTTTATAAAAAAATAGTATCAATTTTTTATATCAAATTATTAAATAACTTATGCTAACTAAATTCGTTTTAATAGATAGTAATCAACAATCATTAAGAAGATTTTTATTTCAAAATTTAGAAAATTAAAATATATTATTTTGAATAATTATTCAACACAAAAATCATTGAAATCTTACCTACAATAATGATATAAAAAAATTTTAAATTAAGAAAAAAATATAGAAAGAAAAAATGAAAAAAAAAACATTTGTTGTTGTGTAGTGCATAAGTTGTCTCATTAATAAGGGTTAATTAAAAAATAATAATCATATTCATATAAAGAAAATTTCAATAAAATAATTTGATTGTAAATTTAACATGTATCTTTTAAAATAATATAAAAAATATAAAAACATAAAATTATTAAAAGTTAATTGATACCCAAATATTTTATCTAATAATATTATGATCTCCACGATAAAAATTATAGAAATAAGATATTTTAATTTAACAAATAAATAATATATATATATATATATATTCGCGACTCAAGGTTTTAGAAGACCTAAAACGAATAAAAAATGAGACCTTTTTTAAACTAATAAAATAATTAAAATTATGATATTTTTATCTAAAATTTATTTTTCTAGCTTTCTGTAACGTAAAATTATCTATTAAATTATCATAATTAATTTCATTTAAAAAATATTTTTCAATAGATAATAAAGCTAATTCATTTAATCTTTCTTGAGACATTGTTGATCTTAAATAAGATTTTATTAGTTTTAAATTTTTAAAAACTTTTTTCAGCTGAAGCAACTGATACTACTAGAATTGTTAACATTATTCTATATATGCATTAGGAAAAGAATTTATTCTTTTTATATAATTAAGAATGTCAATTGGTTTATCATTTTCCAATCCTATAATCTCCATTAAGATATTTATTTCTGAAAATAAATCTAATTCATCAAGATCCAATAAATTATCATGTTTCAAATACTTTTCACTCAAAGAAGACTCATTTGTATTTTCTAATTTATTTTTTTGTTTATTTTTATAAATTTATCCATAGCCCCTTTTTGTGATTCAACAAAAAATTCAATTTTTTTTGAAGTTTTGAATAACCTGGTTCAAATTTTCTAGTTGTCATATTTGTATATTTTTATATAAAACTAAAAATTATAATATATATCACACTGAATATAACTTATAAGTATATAAAATAATTTTAAGTTAAAAAGATAAAACCTGATTCTCAAGACAATATTGATAATAGAGTCTCAAGTCTCTTATTATGATATTATCTTTCGATCTTGTCCTTTGGTACGTCTTTAAATATAATTTGTACTTCTAAATTCTCTTCCTTGAATATGCACAAATCATTTTAAAATTAATTAAACAATAATGAAAAATAAAAAAAAAATCGATATCAATTGATCAATCTCATATTATTTTTGCCTAATATTGAGTAAATACACCTGCTCAAAGTCTCCAAGTAAACACACACATAAATGTCCAGTGTCTAGTATAGAATGATGAAATATAAAATGAAAGAAATTTGAAATTAAAAACAAGTTGAAATAACATTATGGAAGGAACAAAGAGACAGATGAAGAAAGGAGATAAGTGAAGAAATAAGAGAAGTGAAAGAGTCAGACAATTATATGACATATAAAGAAATGATATCAATCAGTTGGAATATAGAGAATAGATCAATTAAAAAGTTTTGAGAAAGATTCCTTAACTGTTCAATTTTTTTTAAATATTATTAATTTATTATAAAAAAGTTTAAAGAATATTATTCATTAAATAGTATATAGTACTTATTCTACAAAAATAAATTTAAAATCATTAAATAATATTTATAGCACTAATGTAAACTTAAAGTCAGTTAAAATATTTAAATTTTTAATTAAAATTTTGTTAGCATAATTTTAAAATTAAATATTTTTTATTTTATAATAATATGTGAGTATTAAATATTTTTGACACCTTGGGACCTAAATCATATTAAATATTTTTGAAGCTTTGTAGCCTTGAAGTCTAAAACATATTAAAGTTCTGTGAGATCATTGAGACATTAAGGCCTAAAACGGTTTGAGCTATCCCTATATATATATATATATATATATATATATATATGATTGAATTGAATTATGTTTAACTTAGCACTCAAAATACTTTGGTTCGATGAATAGGTATCAATATTATTAACACCCCTATTAGATGAGCTTCTCAAGGACCAATGAGAATAAGAGGTCATGTTATCAAAATTCTGATGGAGATGGATTACACAATCATATTATAATTTTTTTCTTTTTTTTTTCTTATCTCTAATAATATACCACTTTGTCATAGAGACACCACTTAGCTCAATTTTTTCTCACCAAGTGGATTTATTAAATGATATCTTCTATGCATATGAATAAAAAAAAAAAAAAAAAAAACTAATATGCTCATTTCATGAACAGAGGATGAGAGGGTGATGTTCTCAATTCCAATCAAAGAGAACAATTGAGGGCCTTAACTGGCTCAATAATTGGCTTATAATTTATTTTCCTATTTTGGATGGTATATAGATTTTTGTTTATAAATTTTATATCATATAAAGCATGCAATTTATTTTATTCTCAGGTCCAAATCTACAAAATCATATTGATTTATTAATTTGGAGTGGTTTTAAGCTTCAAACGATAGGAAATTATTTTGGGATTATAATGTTTTTCCAATAGGTTTTGACATTTATTTTCACGTTTTGTCACAGAAACAAAAATACTATATAATTCAACAACCCACTTCACTGTATAATATGTCATCTCCTAGAATTTTCCCATTTTCCCATTTTCCTTCCACTGAATTTCTAGCTCTTTATATATATATATAAACTTAAACATTTATAAACATCTATCACACCAAAGTTCTTCTTTTAAAAGAAAAAAATATGTGCAACCACAACAGAGTGCAATGCTAAGTTTTGAAGTGTCTTATCAGCCACATTTTTGTGCAACTTTCTCCTAAGGAAAGATTAGGAAGAAATCACACTAATGAGTCATAACCGGAAGCTTGATCGTTTTGTACGTACAAAATCATCAGTGGTGGAAACTTCAAAGGGAGTTTTAATTTGGTCGAATCTTTCTGATAGGAACATGCTTTGCAAGTTTTTCATGAGCTTGGGTAAAACCCTCACTTCTGCTGTAAACATTGCCTTAACTGGTCTATGATCTGATAGTTTTGATTCAATTCTAGTGTACTCAAGTTGCTTTAAACCCTCTCCATGCCACACTATTCGATCGCACCTACGTTAACAACAAAACAATGATTTAATAACAAAAATATTCAACACTAAATGTTATGGATTTTATATTTATTTTCATATTTTCTCTTACCATGCTGGTGCTCTTCTCTTCTCTGCCTTTTTCCCCTGATAGAAACATCCATAGTAAATGTCTGAATTCGGACAATATTTGTAGGTTGGTGCAAATTCAATTGCTCCTTCGTGCCATCCTCTTAACATGTTTCCACTCATTAGCTCCATTTTTAGCTTCATTTTCATTGAATATAACTAAGTTAAACAATTGAAGATACCACATCGATTAAAAATAATACTGATTCATAATACATAGGTAGTTATAATACCTGATCATGTTCTAGTAGGGAATCCCAGTCTTCTTTTTCAACAAGCAAGCGTGTGGTTTCTTCTGGTAGAGAAATTCTGTAATTTAAATCTCCAAGCAGTATTACATAACTGCACAAGCCCACGAGTGGTTAATTAGGTGCCTAAAATAATACAAGATATTGTATATCATTGGAAGTACAATACAGCCAATTATATGCAAGTTGGAGATATTAATTTAATTGTTACCGTCATTTAAATCTGCTCTACTTTTTTTAAGACCAATGTTTCAATTCAAGAGAATAATGCAGATTAAAGAATGTAACTGATATCTACTTACAACTTTCTTATGTACCACTTCTGTTGTCCTTTTTCTTTTATGTTAAGTTTGCAACGTATTTAAAAGTTAAATATAGACCAAGATGTATGATTTAAAAGGCAATAATTAATATGAAATTTTTATATGAATGGAAAAATAGAAATAAAAATAAAAATCTTTCTGGAGGGAGTATTTCCTTAACTGCAAACATTTACCAGTGCTCATACATCTCTTTACCCTTGTTCAGTTTGGCTTTTTGGATAAGTTTTTGTTTACTTAAGGAATATCAGAATAACTTCTTTACAAATAAAATCACTTTGTAATAGTAGTTCAGTTTAAAATATTAAACCAGTGAAGAATATACTAATATTTTGGGGGCATGATTTCTGTTGGACATATTCAAAGTCCAAGATTATGTCATTAATGATGCTTGTTAATCAAATTATTTATTCCAAGAACCAACAAACCAAGTGAAACGATGCATTTAGTATTTGCACCTTGTTTACATGGTCCTTTTTTGGAAAGGACCATGATAATTAAATTAAAAGCAAGGGGGGCAAAATTATTAAGAATCACTTTCTTGGACTGTTTCAAACTTCACTTACTCATGGTCAAGAATGGTTCTTGGCAAATCAAGCAAAGGCCCTCTAGGAAAACTTGTCCTGGAAAAAATTTCAGTAACATTAGAGTTTCTGTGTTTCTCATCCCCTTCTCTGCCCCCTGAAGCTAGATGGCTGCACACAAAGCAGAAGCTTGTTTCATGTAACTGAAATCTCACTGATACAGAACCCTGCAAGTTAATAGGAGTTTTGAAACACAAAAGCCAATATTAACCCAACTAGGATTTTAGATAACCAATTCTGATGTGAGCTTAGACTATATTATTGACTATTAAGCTCTAACTGAGACATAAGAAAGAGTCTATACACAATTTATTTGGACTTACTATAGTTGTTTATGTATGACTATTTTTCTGCTCATTTCAGTTTCGAAATAGTTCTCAAATTTATTTTAGTTTAAGTCTCTGAATGATGCTTATGGATAAACTCTTATGTGATAAACTCTTATGATGCCCTATGTGCTTTATAAAAGATTGATGTTGACAGTGATGACTGTGAGAGTATAGTACAAAACAAATACGTATATTGAGGTGCAACAGTAACATCAATTGAGTGGGGTTTGTTGGGTTTACCTTGTTTCCTAAGCACCCCATTATGCCACATCCTACACATGACACGCTTGGATGCCGAATGAATGGACAAAGATCTCTTCTACACCACACAGATATGAATATTCCAACCATTTGCTTGCTAATGATACATTGGACACCATTACCATCACTTTCATCTTTGCCCCTCTTATGTGCTTTCTTGTTCAGACCTTCCCTGATCATGGAATTCCATTTCGTGGAAATCTCACTGTTTTCCGATCCCAATACATTTGATGCTTTTAGAGGCACTATTTCTTGAAACCTGGATTGGGAAACAGTAAAAGAATTAGTCATCAAAGCTTAAGTTTCTTCATTCACATTACAAAACGTTTTTTCTATGCTAGAAAACCTGAAGCAGTTCCGACAATACCCTAGTATATAGATGTCACAAGAGTTGTTGCATGTCTCCAGTAAATCATCTATATTCAAATCATCTTCTGGTGCAATCCCTCCAACGTTCCATGTACTAACAAAGACCCTTAACACGAAATAAATTGCACTATATCAGAAAAAATGAAAGGAAAACATAGAGCACAAAACCATAGAAGCAGAACCAACCCAGAATAGAACCTAACTTGATCAGGCTTAGAAGCTGTTTGGATACAATACTGTACTGAAAAAAGGTTTTATATGTGAAACATAATATAGGAAGTAGCTGCATAAACTAGAAGAAGAGGGTAGTTTTGTTCTTACTTGCATTTTTGTGTGTCCTTGTGATCCTTAAGAATGGTTTTTGAGTTCTGATCAAAGTCTACAATACCCAGCAAGGGTTCTTTACAACTAGGATAATCTGCTATAAAATCGGTGCTTCCTAGTCGCTTCTTGAATATCTTATTAGCCACTAATGTAGGCCACATGTCCAAAAGCAATTTGCATACACAGAAGAAGGTCTATAAAGTTTGACAAATAATGAATGATTGGGAGAAGGTGATGCTAGAGGTGTTCACTGCTGAATCCTTTGCTGGCATGGTAATGCGTTATTCCAAACATAGAAAGCATTATATAGAAAGTCCAAAAGTAGAAATAATAAGGAAAAATGGAAAAAAAACATTGTGGGGAAGAGGGAGGCTTGTGGAGGTTGAAGAGGTGGAAGGGCTTTCATGTGACGTAAAAGATGATGCAGCTTTGGCTGCATTGATCGTCACATACATATTTGAAATATAAGAACATTGTCTCCGTGGGAGAAAGATAGAGAAAGGTGGTACAAAACATGGGTCTACCCTTCTTGCACATTTGAATTTTTCTGTTTGTTGAGTAGATTTTAAAGGATATCTTAATGTTTCCCAAATTTAAATTGTTGAAGATGGGTGCAAGTGGGAGTGTGGTCCATAACAAAATAGGCAAGTAGATAAATAACTTGTTATTATTGCACCCATCTACAGGTAGTCAAGTATTTTGCTGATATCTGAATAAAATATGCCAACTTTCTTCTTCTTGGTGGTTGCTTCAAGAAGGACTTCTACTCAAATGGGTTATATCATGGAACTACCCTCAATTTGCAGCATGATTATATATATTATATGTGTGTGTAAGATGACAAACTTTTTCATAAGTGATAAGAAAATCACAAACTAAAATTAGGGTTTAAAAGTTAGATTTTAGAAAAATGGTTTTACATATTAATCTAAGCATAATCTATTTTTATTTTTTGAGTTTTTTTTTTCATTTATAAATGCAAAAAAAAAAAATCGTTCTCTAAATTAATCTAATTAAGACACAAATATTTCTCACGAAAAATACATGTGTTCCGAACAAAAAAAACTAAAGTCATTGATATGTATTTTTGTGTGCAAAGCTTTTAGTGAGATAAGACTAATAAAAATTTGTACAACAATTTGTTTAGTAAAATTATGTGTGAACGTTCTTGTGGCGTGCATTTTTTATTTTTTTTCAGTATAAACAACGCTTTGGAGGGATTGTGCCCAACTAAACGAGATATTCTGCAGATTCCAATTGTTATTTGGACGTTATTAAGAATTTTATTTGAGAGTGCAGCCAGAAATCATTCTATATGAAACTACATCTTCACGTTAATTAAGTTACATGTATCCTAATTAAGAGTTAAGAGTAGTAGTCCCTGCTGTAGGTTGTTAAATATTTTACGCTAGGGTATCTTTTGTAGTTATGGAAGATGTCCACTTTCAACAATACTAATGTTGTTTTATAAAAATTTATTTAATAATATTTTCTTTTTAATCTAGCTTTATGGCATCACTTATTTTACCAAATAAAATATTTTTTTTTGTAATAAAGTTGATTATCATATAAAACAATGCAAATTTTTTGTAAGGATTTTCGTGATGAAATATGAAGTTGAGACGTAATTAGGATAAAAACTACTTCAACATAGATTGTAACATTATATATGATGTTATAAAACCTTATCTTTTTCATCACAAATATAATGTAGGAAGAAGACATTATCTATTGTTAATTGTGACAAGAAGATTTGTTGTAATTGTTAGATATTCAAGTGTGAATCTAAGTCTCACATTGGATAGAAATAAGAATGTTGAGCAATATATAAAAAAAGAAGACCCACAAAAAATTATTTTTTGCAAAATTTGTAAGAAAACTAGATATAACTCTTGTGAAAGAGTGAACTAGCATAAAACTAAAATTTAATTAAGAGTATGAAAGAATGTAGAGTTAAACATTTCCAATCAAAAAGTATGGAAATATAAAATCAAGAAAAACTCAATTAAAAATGAACAATTTCAAATGAAGAGAGGCTATGACAATAATCAAATAATTCTAAAAAGAATGACAAGCAATCAAATTAAAGATAAATTTGGAAGTAAGCACAACAAATATATTACTAAGGATTAGCTTTATAATTGATTACAAAAACAAAATAAAATACAAGTTGAATCAAAGAAATTTTATAACACAAATTCCAAATTTATATTTGCAACTAAACAAATTTTACACTCTAAGATAATCACCACACAACACAAGTCATGTCAAAAGACTAACTAGATGTAAAAAGTTTTGCATCAAAGAACATTGTTTTGGTTGGAGTTAGTTACTTTTGTTTTTTATTTTAACTCATATGTCTCGACTCTTATTTTATTTTCCTTTTTTTTATTTGTTTTCTTTTCTTTTGTGAGACTATGCCTTTGTTTTTTTCAAATTCAATTCAAAACGAAATTTAAATATTTAGTTAATTTCAAAATTCAATCAGTAAATTTATCTGCTAGTTCTAAGCATATGATTCAACTAAAAGGCAAAGGAAAAGGCCTATATATGTATTAGCCTGCAACATATACAAGAAGAAAATGTTTTGGAGACGTGTTAATGATCTAGTAGCACATTATGAACTATAACAAGGACGAACAAGAGTATATGTTTCAATTTTATTGAGAGAAAAGTTTGAAAATATTTTAGAACTACTTCTAATGAAATTAGAAACGTGTAAATGAACTTAACATGAATCTAAATATTCTGAAACATTTAAAAATCGAGTTATGCTAGCCTAAGCATGTGATTGAACTAAGAAAATTTTAAAGAACTCATGTAGAAGCATGTTATTGAATCTTAAGTAATATGTAAATTGATTTAAGAAAGATGAACAAATGAAATGAATCAATTAACAAGAAATATGAACATAGGACATATAAGGAAAGAAACAAATAAAAGACTCAAAATGATTAAAAAATAAGACAATAAACTATACAAGAAAGAAAGATCAGGAACTTATCTCTTGAAGATTGAAAAACCTATACTCTTGATGTCAAATGATGAACTCACTCCATCCTTATAGTAAAAACTCCAAAGAAGTTTAAAAAATTCTTAAAACTACCAAGTTTCTCAAGAAACTCAGTCTATTTCTCTCTCAAGAATGCTTCTTAAAGAAAACTTAGAAAAAAGATTACTCTTTTTTGTGACATTTAAAATTACAAGAAAAAGTTTATAAGTAATTCATATCTCATTTAATTTCAAAAATAATTCGTTTAAAAGGCAAGTGATATGATTTATAGAATGACAAGACTTGTCCAATATATAAGACTAAAATTTTGTAACTAGAGGAAATAATGACAAAAAATTCAATCACAAACTAAAAATAACCTTAAAAAGACTTTTCTAAGTAATGTATAACCTCCTTATTCAACCTTTCTTTTCATAAAAAACACTTTTCTATGCCTTTAACATCTCTTCTTGACCTAAATAGAGTCTTATAGTTAGTTTAAATTGCAATCCAATTATATCTTTACAAAATCCTCAAAAATTACAAACAAATATATATACTTATAAAATTTTGTAAGACTGGAAACAAACAAAATTCTTAATATTCTACTTTTCAAAACTAGTAAAAAAAATTTCTTCAAACTTTATCTTCTTTTATATTTTTAATAATAAATCTAGTGTTTAGATGATTTGTCAATCAGAATTTTGTATGGTTAATATTTGCTTTTATATTTTAATACATTATTTTTAGTTAAGCTAAATTATACGAATGATAAGATGCTCGAAAAATTTTGTTCGGGATTATGTTGTTTATAATTTAAGAATCATATACAATAAATAATAAAATATTTTTGAAAAATTTTAATTTTTTATGTTAGTTGTACATTGAAAATAGAGAAATATTATGTAATTTAACATCAATTTTATAGCTTATTGTTTTAATTGAACAAACTTTCTATATCATTTGAATAAGTATTTAATCTTGAGAGAAAAAGTCTTAAACAATAAGCTAAAAGTACTCCTCGTATTGTTGGAAAGTATTACAAACTTTTTGTTATAAAAAAAATATTAATCTATAAATTATTATACCAAAGAGGTATGTATTTTTTTTTCTCCGCTTATTTTCTTTTCTAAATCTATCTCGACCAATTTTCTTTTCTCATTCATATCTTATAATAACAATTGTTAAGTTTTTTTTTTTTTTATTTTTTT
>Ga0209700_107485_pt1 | contig 15351 bp, 9 predicted proteins | sample SiratroredBW_FD_187528 | JGI IMG/M metagenome (GOLD analysis project Ga0209700, IMG submission 187528) | Root nodule microbial communities of legume samples collected from California, USA - Siratro red BW (SPAdes) (version 2) | ecosystem: Host-associated > Plants > Roots > Nodule | place: USA...
AAAAAAAAAAAAAAAAAAGAAACATTAACAAAACCTGGAAGAATACATTTTTCACTAAACCTCAACCTTAAACCCTTATCACAGTAGACCATATCAATCACTGAGCTTTGTTTGTAATTCCATCAAGCATAATTGGCATCACATATACTGAGTGCAAAATCAGCAGAAATGGCAATTCCAATCCCCACATAAATCTCAAACAGAATCAAAGACAGTCATTTGATCAAACCCAAAAACTCTCCCAAGTATTAACACCTCTAACTGATTCCAAAGAACAGAAACCCCCTCCCCCCTTCTACCAAACTGAAACAAAATAAAAACCACAAAAGCAACACACCTGGCAAATGTCACATTTGGGCATATGAGAGGAAGAGGTAGAAAGAGGAACTCTCTGGTGCTTGCTGGCAAGCTTGTTAGCCGCATGAACCTTCTCATCACACTCCCAACACAGCGCAGCCTCATCAGCACAACACAGAACCTTGGCCTCCGCAGCCTCACAGACGTTGCACTGAATCTTCATCCTATCTACCCCAAACCCAATTCCAGTTTCCCCCCCCACACCAAAAGTCCCTACCTTTCCCTCCTAAAACACTCCCTCCGCAAAAGGGTCTCACACTCCACCCTCTATTCTTCAGAAAATAACAAAATCAAGGTAAATCAGAGTTTAAAAAAAATTTAAACTTTAAGAAATTAAGATAGCACCCACTACAAATTGAGAAAGAAAAAAAAAATGAGAGGTTTGGTAACCAAGAAGCAGAGGAGCAGGGTTTAAGAAGTGGGGAGAATAGAAGAGAAGAGAGAGCAAAGAAAAAAAAATTGAAGGATATTTTTTGCGGCCACGATGTTCATGTACACGTGGCAGCAAATGGGTAGTGTCGTGGCAGAGGAGACCAACTGTGCTGGCTTCAGTTATGTTACAGTAAGAAATCAAAATCTTAAAAAGAACAAAAATCTAGGATTCTTAATTTTTTCAATTTCCCAAGTGCAGCAGTTTGGGAAAATTTTGGCCGAAAACTTTTGGATAGAGTAACTATAGTTTTGGATATTTTTTTCATTTCTTGAGTATGGGGACTTTTGAGCTTTATATTTTTGCTAACCGGTGGAGGATACACATCCACTGATTATGAGAAATGCTCTGATTTATGTGAACAAAATGAGAGAGCAAAGGGTGGTGTCATGTCCCGTTGTACCCTAAGAAAAGGGAATGGAGTTTTGGGGAGTTTGCAGAGCGTGAAGAGAGGCCCCATTGTTGAGGCAAAAGGAAAGATAAGTATGAAAATAAGCTCTGACATGAGTGGATATTTTGTAGCATAAGAAGAGATACACCATGGTTTTAGGCGAAAGGGAGGGAAAGAAATTGAAGTTCAAAACTTTGTTCTCAATGGGTGGAGAAGGTTGAGGCAAGAGTAGGATATTTTGTTACATTGACAGTGAAAATTCAATGTTCTAATACTTAAATGGAGCTAAACTTATTTTGTGCCACAAAAAGAAGATGATTTAATCAAATGTTTCTTCAAGAGTTGAGAGCTATTAGCACTTATTTTTATCGTATTTATCTTATAGTAAGATTATTAGTATAGAGAGATTGAATAGAAAGACAAGAAAAGGGCATACTTAAGGGGGCAACATATAGAAATATATCTTAAGGCATTGTGATGATGCTATTTTCTTTTTGGTGACCTGTTCTACATCTAGCTTAGACTAGGCACCATTTTTTTGCATAAAAAATTGACCTTAAAATGCCTCTATGATGACTTAATTTGGGCTTTGTTAATGAAACCACTTTTCTTTTTTCGAAATATATCATACTGCCTCGGTATTTTATTTTAAAAAGGAAATACCTATAAAAAAAAATGTGATTTTTTTCTCACAAAATGTTAAAAAAAATGTGATTATGTTTTGTAGTGGGGATGGGCTTCCATTACAAAATGACATTGTATCAATTTTCAAGGCAAACGAAAATAGATTTCATTTTATTAAAATTTCAAACAATGTATTAAGAACTTTTATGATATATTAAAAAATATGAAAAACACAAATGCACTTTTTTTTATAATAGGTATAAATGAAACTATAAATTCAACAATAAAAATAAGAATAAGAATATTGTAGTATTGTATAAACATATTCATGTGTTATACATATTCATATACATAAATTAAGACCGCTTAGACTTTTTTCTTAATAACCTCTCCCTTTTTATTAATTTATTTTTTGTTGATGAATGAAAATTTGAGTTGTAAGAGTACTTGTGTGAAATCACTTCTTTAGATCTTATTATAGACTCTTAAAGAAATAAATGGTGATTCTTCCTAAATCTTATCATAAAGTTTAAGTTAAAATTGTCTTCAAGTAACACTCTTCTTCCATCTCTATAAGCTTCTCCATTCTTTTTATTATTTATTTATTTGTTTTTGAATTATCGTATAATTCTAATTTTTTTCTTATTTTTTTATCCTTTATCCTGTCTATTTTTGTGTAATTATTTTATTTGAATCCATATTTATGTTTTTCTTTTTATGCAAACCTTCGTATTTGTAAAACTCACTTGGATTAAATTAGTGTCTAAAGGAAAGTATCCTTGAATGCATCTTTAAATCTAAAAGAAAGCTTTAAAACAAACATTTTATATAGCACCTCTCATGCTAAACATATCAATAGTGGAACCTATTGTTGTTAACATTGGAGAATTGGATGTAGACCTATTTAGGTGAACGAGTCAAAATTATGTATTAGTATTGTACCTACTTTTTTCATACATTATTTGTTGATTATCCCTTTCTAAAGAGGAATGTATTATATATCTATTAAACAACCCCCAATTAGGTCTAATAGTCCCGTTACAAAAAGTTTCCTAAAATTAATAGTTGTATTCAATCCCCTCTTTCTATAGTTAACCTATAACTTTGTTGTGTATTCTAGTGGTTTTGTCTTTGTATTTATAGCTTGTTCTAATATTGATAGCACATGTTTGGAACATATATTTTCATGCATTATTTTTGGTTGAACCAACCTTTAGAAATGTCATTTCATAAATTGACTTCGATTTATGTCAATGGACCTTATTGGTGTTCATTGAAAAATCTAACACCATGTAATTTTGATGAAGTGTTGAAAACCAAAAGGCATAAAACATTAATCATGCATCGTTTATGAGACTAATGGTTTCAATAACATCATGTAAGACCCCAAGTATTTTTTTTTTTCTGTCAGACGATACAATACTATGCAATATTTTCTTACGTCTAATAAAACACTCTCATGATCAAATCATATGCTTATAAAATGAGACTATATGAGCAATTAATGTCGTTTTACTGCCTTAATCTTCCAAAGAGATACGTTAAATGTGCTAGCAAAATCAGTATCAAATGGTCTCTTGGAATAAAAACTAAAGTTGATTTCTTCACCAACCGCCTGACATAAAGAGTATTTCAACTCGACCCAATTGTGTGCCTTGTATTGTGTGCATTTTTACCATGAATTGGTGCAAAAGGTTATTTTATCTAAGAAGATTAGCATTGTCAAGGACGTTGCATAGGGAATAAACACAAATAAAAGTTGCAGATCATCAAGAAGAAGAAAAACACAGTTGAGGACACACGTGAAAAACAGGGAGGGAAATGGAAAGAAGGGGGTTGAATTGTGATGTAATTAATTTTTAAAACTTTTTGCAAGCATAGTCTCACTATGAGTCTTCATATAAAATTTCCAATTAAGAGGTTAGATGATAAGTGTTTCATCTGATGAACTTATGCAAATACAAGTATGTTTTAGGCTGATTTGTTGAGACATACTATCTTAACGTGAAGTGTGTTTCATTAATACTTTTCAACCAAATGCATCTAATGAAATACAAATGATGCCTCCTTAGCACTTCATAGCAAACTTGATTAGACAAACATATTTGAAACGCAACTCTTTTCTCTAATAGGTCACAACAGATACAATTTTTGCAACTCAACTAAATCACTTGATTGAGGTATTTTATAGTTTAATTTAATAAGTGATAAGATATTTCTTGTGTTTGACACACCTCCTCTTATGTAGATTTAAATATTTCATCTAAAAACACTTTGATAAAAAAAATTTAAAGTACTCTCACAATAACTCTCCTTGACAATAACTCTCCTTCTTAGGTTAGTGCAATTGATAATAACATATAATGTAAAGGATACAAGGAAGAAAGAACATATACACACCAATTTATATTGGTTTGTCTATCTCCAACAAACTACATCCAACTCTTGGCCAACATGCCAAGTTCAATTAGACAGGTTACCATTGTGAAGTACACTCGAGTATTCTTGACATCAACCACTCCTGACTTAACTAAGTACTTTGGGCTCGTAGCCACTCCTGGCTAACTCATTGAGTATTCTTTACTCACGCCACTCTTGTCTAACACCAAATATTCTTTACACAATCACTCCTAGTTGTCTCCGTCAAGGAATATTCTTTCCTCAAGTAACTCCTAGCTGAATTGAATATTCTTTGCCCTTTAGTCAGTCTTGGCTAACATAAGAAAGGTTGAAGGTTTGAATGATTGTCTGATAATTGGTTTTGACTACTAGAAAGTGTTTGTGTCTTTTGAAGAATACATGGTTTTAAGCTCTCTATAGGAAGGGGTTGTGTTTTTCGACATATATAATGGATAAACATTCTCTTCTACACGGTTAGAGAAACATTGTTAGTGTTCTCCTTGTGGCTTGAATGGATCCATATATTTGGCAGCGTCTTTCTCTAAGCTTGGGGATCCTTCTATGAAGCTTTGAGGATTGTTTTACATATGAAATTTTTTTTAACATGGTGCAACCTCAACTCTCTTGACAACTTTGAGGAGTGCTCTTCATTTGAGCAGTAATTTGGCATGGTATCTCCTTTGTACTCTCTCATTCTTTTTTTTGTTAATTTTCTTTATATATGAACTAGAAGAAGATGGTTGATCGAAGCCATATCCGGTCAAATAATTGTAGTTAAATGCAGTACTAGGAGGTAACTCCTAGGTCGTCTCCCAAGGACCTAGTTTCTATCAAAGGATTAAACACACAAAGAGAAAAAAGGAGGGATTTCGTGAAATATTTAATAAAATAAAAACCAACAACTGAATTAGATTTCCTTAACCGAATTAAATCACAGGATACAGAATTTCATGTTCAACTTATTAAACCCTAATTCCAACCCGAATTAATTAAATAAGCGATAATTAACACAAGTTTTCCTTATGCAAATTAAACATTCACATACATCATTCATTCCATCCCAATAACTCGTAACTCACTCCATTAAGCATGAACAGAGACACAAAATTCATATTAACTAAAACATTAAGCATGAACCAGTACAAGCATTAAGCATAGAAATAAAATAATGAAGAGTTAAGAGACGAAGAGAGCAAAAATAACACAACAGCAACCTCAAAGCTTCATTGCAATCTCAATCAAAAGGATAACCTTATAAATTAGTCTTGCATTAAAGTCGAATAAAGAAAACAGAGATTAAACACAAAACAAAATTAAAATAGAAAACGAAATTAAATTAAAATAAAATAACAATTGAATTGAAACAAAAACATAACGTAATTGTAGAGAAAAGAAAAAAAATACAGAACCAGTTTTTTTAGAAAGAGAAAATGAATTGAATCCCAAAAGTGGAGAATACAGAACTGTTTGCTTCTCTATTCGCCTCCCTTCTCTGTAACAGGCGGCTAGACCTAAATAAGTCTCAACACTAAACCTAATGGGCCCAAATTTATTCAATTCTTGTCCAATGAATAAAAACTAAAAATAAAAACTGATAATATGATAGTTCATCTTCAATTCCAAAATTAATTTCCAAGCCTAATAAAATTCCAAAGCTGGCCTAAAAATAATAATAAAATTAACTCAGAAAATTTGAATTAAATAAAATTACGAATTTATGGTAAATGAAGCCCAAACAGTATAGAGAAAATAATAACCAGTTAAACATAAATCACTAATAAAAATAGGTACATAAAGACAAGTAAATAGGGGAAAATAATGACTCATCAATGGCTACTGAAAGACCGCTTCTATCCGTTAAGCAATTTCAGTTGTTTTAATGTCCTTTTTGCACTTGATGAGCTTAAATATAATCATTGCATTAAATGCATTTCTTCTTAATGTCATTGATCACTGACAATGCTCATCTCCTAGGTAGTATAGCCTTTTAAACCATCTAATGGTAAAAGTGCATACTATATAAGGTAGATAGTTGGGTTAGAATTGAAATGTTGTCAGATTTAGGAAGTTGGTGAAGAAGACAACTTTAGTTATTTTCTGAAATGATCATTTGATGTTGACTTTAACTTGCGCCTTTAACGAGTCTCTTTAGTAGACGAAGACAGTAAACATCTCCTACATCCAAATAATAAATGTGTGTGCATGCGTACACACACGTATATATTCATAGAGTATATGTTTTCTACGTGTATTGTCTAATCGTATAAGCATATAGTATGGTTATATAAGCACTTTGTCAAAAGTAAGAAATGACAATATAATGTTGTATTGTCTGTCAAATGAAACAATTGCATCTTATTTGTAGTTTTTCATTAGGTTATCGTCTTATAGACGAAGTATGACCATGTTTTATATTTATGTGTTTTTAGTTATCATTTGTGTTGAACTCTTTTCTTAACTTATATAAGAATAAACCAATTTGGACTATAAAAGTTCCAAAATGCAATGAAAAGATTTGCATCCCTTTACACATTTTCTTTTAACTTTTAGAATGTGATGTTAGATTTTGTTTAGTGTTGTATTTCAAAAACAATATAGGTGAGAACCTTTTAAACAAGGGAATAACTTGATCAATTGATCACTTTGATTTAGATTTAGATCAAATGCTCATTTGCTATGAGATTTAGACACATTTCCAGTTTACATTGTACTTTTTGTCAATTCAGAATCAAAGTTCTTGTCTTCTTTCCTATTCTTATTCAAATTTTTTCCAATTCTTTTGTTTTTTTTTTTTTTTTTTTTTTTTTTTTTTTTTTTTTTTTTTTTTTTTTTTTTTTTTTTTTTTTTTTCGTTCCTTTCTTTTAATTCTTGCTTTCTTTTCTTTAAAGTCTTTTGCATTTCTTCCTCATCCAAATTCTTAATTGCATTATACATTGCTTTCTATACATTTATTTACATTCTTTTAGTTTTTGTTTCGGGATTACATTTTGTTCTTACATTTAAAATGGATAGCTAATATTTTTCCTACCAGTTCAAGATTCAAGAATTGTGTTAACAGTTTTAATTTCAAATTTCTTCTATGTTCTTTGCTTATTTTCTTTGCTTCATGATACTAATTGCATTTTAATTAATTCAAGAAGTAAGAATATTAATGTTGAACGTGATTAAAATACTATACTAGATTCAGTGCGAATTAATTTTTCATCGAAATTTGTGATGCACAATTGTGAATATATTTTTCACTGAGATTTTCATAAAGTGTGATTCCATTCCTGGTTTCATTTGTTCAGTTTAATTTTTGTTTTGCAAGGATTAAGTCTAAAGCTTGTCGCAAGAATTGTTTCTTCAATTGATGCTTTCAAATATTTCTTATTCCATGCTTTAATTTTTGTGCTAATTTAAGGTATGAAATCTTTGAGAAATGTGACCTGTATTGAACTTAAAATTTAAGGGAAATTTAATTGTTTGAGAGTGATTCGGTGATTGTTCTCCAAATATGATCTTTACTTAAGTAATTTTCTCTTCATTTTGTTCTAATATAATGTAATCCTTAAAATTTGTCGTGCAAAATTACTTGAATTTATTTGTTCACTTTGTTTTGTGTCTTCTCATAGAAAGTCGTGTTTCTTTTTTAAACAAATAGTTGTATAAAGATAGAAACAATAGTAACAAATATCACATTTGTTTCCTTTTATACGATCACTACAAGCGTTCATAATTGATTTTATATTAATTATTTGTATATAGTATTTATAGTCATTGCTAAAATCATTAGACACTTACCATGTATCATTAATTACCTATGTAGAAACTATTGAATGTTGTTGTTTACAAAATATTTAATCATTATCAACTAAAATTTTGGACCTTCCAATATTTTGTTTTATATCTGACATTCTATGCATATATGTAAGCTATATATTTGACTTTAGATAACATTAATTTGTCATCGTTAAAACTTTAACTAAGAGATAATATAATGTTTTTAGACTATATTAGATTTTCTAGGCCTTAATAATGGAGAAGTCATTTTATCAATAACTAAGTAGTTAAGAAGGATGCAAGAGAGATTCAAAACATCTCATCAGGAAGTAAGCAATGGAGAAAGAACATTAAATTTGAATAATTATAAAAGTTGGGGCTTGGCTTTTGTACCATTTTATAAAATTTTATTTAATCAAAGGTGAAGAGTAATAGAATGAACAATCAATTACTTAGCAATCAAATCGATTATATTATGAATGAAAAACAAGACATACTTAGTCGAATAAATTAACTCATAATCAATTGTTAATTCATTGATACATGTTTTCATATTGGAAAAAACGATTACATCAACATGCTTGGGTGCTTGGCTTCAAGATATTCTGAGACAGATAATCAAACGGCTCATCTGTTGCAAACCAACTGGAATGAGAACCAAGTGAATATGCATGTAAACGATGATATTCTTTTATCTGAATACTTTTGGGAGAGAATAATTGTAACTCAGACTTTTTTTTTCCTTCACATTTTTTTCTCTTAACGAATTTGTAGAGAAATTTGTCCAGCTAATACTCAAATTCTAACAAAATGATAAGAATGTACTTTCCCGCCAGTACATAAAAACGCGCAACAAGAAACTAGAACCAAGCCATTTTTATATAACCGAAAGCTGAAAATTGAGATATTTTGAGAGAATAAAATCATATGTAAACCTATACTAAAGTGACGTTACATTAAAGCTCCAAAGCTGTGCTTTATTGAACATGATGTTACAGAAACCAGATCCGATCCGTAAAAGTTCGCGCATTCTTTCAGTCTACACTTTATTGCAAAGGGTAAAGATTGCATTGACACTGGAATTCAAACGGTGTATATGGTTTGATTGCGATGTATTCCTATATCAGCCAACAGAAAAGGCATAAAAAAATGTTAATCTGCATGTATTTTGTAAGATTACCAAATCATTAGGCAGTAGCAGCACATAATCTGGTTGGTAGTGGACTGGCATATTCGGTCGTGTATATACATTGCAAGAACATTCTTTACAGCCAAATATCAGCAAAAAAAATACAATAGCATCTCCAAGATGGGCCTGTTTTTAGCTTTAATAAAAGGGAAGTGTGTAACAAAGCTCTCTCATCCACCATAAAAGATAAAAGTTGAGATGCACTGAGTAGCAAAATGCCCTGACAAGACTTTCCATTATGAAATATACACTCCCCTTGGAGCTTGAGTGATGCGTACATAGAATACTTTAACCTCCTAAATCTAAGTCAAGTCAGCTTCAAATTTATGGCCACCATAATAATGCATGAGATTCTGAATTGCATTTGTAGCTCAACCCTTAAGAACATTGCAAGCTTACAGCCATGTCAGCTCATGTGGCCAAAAGTTTTCATAAACACACTAATACCCCAGCAAAATTTGCTTATTCTCCCGATGAGGATATACCGTGAAATTGAGTTGTCATCTTCTCTAACTATAACAAATGATGAGGCAAGATAATTTTGAGAACTGGTGCTCTGGAAGATATCTCAATGATATCTCCAACTTGGATGGCATGATTGATATGAGAACCATCAATATATATCACACCTTTATTACAGGTCCATGTAGCAACTAATGTCTGGTCATGTTTGATCAATCCATGCATAAGATCTGAGGCTGCCCCAGGTGAAATAGGCTCCCTTGTCATGTACTGTAGATCCCGAGATAAAATTGGCATTGGAAATCCACCTGCTGAATGCATTGCAGCAGTTGAACCAGCAGCTGTTGAAACTCGTAGACCACTTGATCTGCAGTTAACGAGAGGGGAACATGGCGTGTCACCCTCTTTGATTCTGCAAAAATATGTGCTTAGTTGGCTTCTTTACAGAGAATTAATGTTCTGATATGAAATTAAGAAAATGTATGAGTTGAAGAGTTTTTAATTTCTCACTGGATAGATCATACCTAAAGGAGAACCTGGAAACCGAAGCAGGACATGGATGTGCAACCAAGATATCATTGAGAGCATAAGTTGACAACTGTAGTGCGTTAACAGATATCATGGTCCTCGTTAATTCAGAAGGAAGAAATTGACCTTCAAGTATACCATCTAATACCTGAAAAAGATTTTAAAAACTAGATAGATGAAATATTATACTGAAATCAACAAAATTCAAAGATGAAAATAATTTCTAATTCATAATTTTAACACAGGTTTTGCCTAATTTCTATTTGTTACACTTTGTCCCACTTTTTCACCTTTCAATTGCCCATACAAGCAGGAGAATATTCAGCTTAGATTTCATGTCCAGACATATACATACAATAATATGAATTTTTTTCACTAGAAATAAGCATTTGAAGCTGAACATTTATCCAAAATTTGAACAAGTTACAAAATATAGAGTAACATCATTAACAAGAAAACTTTAGGGTAAATGACCAATTTCATCCTGGAATGTGACAATTTAGTTCTTGAAAGAACAAAATATTTTATCCCTAACTGTGTAAAAAAAATACAAAATTGGTCCTTGAATATTATAATTTAAAGACAAAACAATCTATGATTTAGTACCAAATTGATCCTTAAAATTATATTTTAATGACAAAATAATCTCATAAAACTTAAAAGCAGAAAATAATTTACACATTCGTCGACTTTTTCTTTTTTTCATTTTTTCAACGATTAAATTGGCAACGGGTCACACGTTCAAGGACCAGATTGGTCATATACCAAAACTTTAATATGGGGAACAACAAATTGTTATGCTTAAGCTAGACAAATTAGATATTTAAGAACTTTTATTCTATGTATTGATTCCTTTTCAAAAGATAATGCCACTTGAGCTGCAGGCTTGCAGCTCATCAACTTACGGACTATACAATCGTATCAAATTGCAGATTTTGTGATAAAATTGAAACCTGCATCAAAGTTGAGTTGAGTGGCCAAAAACGTACTTATAAAGGAGGGATGGACTTTGGACAGACATCAATATTAGCTTGTCTAATTTCTCGCAATTGATTAGAGGCACATTCTGAACCTCAAATCAATCCTATTATTTCACAGGAGTAATTACTGGTTCATCATTATGATAAATTAACAACAGTGTCATCAAATTTGAACATTTCAAGTTACTGAATAATAAAACTTCATTCTACACATGCTTGCTGTCACACCTCAAGGAGTAGCAAAGAAGGAAATTGATTACTGATAATCCTTCCTATGTAGGTAGAGATGAGTTAAGCTTACTTGTTCAAAGTTTTCAACAGTAGCAGCACAAAGATGGCCTGTGCTTCTGGTAGCATCAAATTCACTGCTGAACTGCTCCACCTATTGCAAACGGAATTTGACCAAATAACCTAGTCAGTTTGGTTCTTTATTTGCATAATCCAAAAGATGATCATATGAAAAATATATGAACATAGAAGCTAATATATCAATAACAAAGCCAAAACTATATGTATATATACCTCATCAATCAGTGTAGGGTCAGAATTCACTCCAAGGACAGGAATTTTGTCATCCAATGAATGGCTAGCCTCCAGAAGAGTTCCATCACCACCAAGTGTAACAACTAGATCCACATCATTAATGGGTGGTTTCAAATTGTTACGAAGTACAGCTTTCCATTCAACTGACCTTTTTTTCAGAATAGCTTGACAAAAGTTTATTGCATCATGGTGTACCTTTCGCCTACTCTCCAAGAACTGTACGATCTGCAATTTTCGTGAGAGAATTCAAATTTCGAACTACTCTAAAAATATCTACAATTATTCCTATCATCCATGTACATTATAAGCCAAAAATCCTGGAAGCACCGCTTATTAAGTAAGGATGTAAGACATCACATCTGATGCACTGATACTGCAATTTGTTTCACGTATCAACCAATATCTGGATCCAATACTCTAAGATACTTTACTGATACTTAACGATGAAGTACTCAATCTTTGAAGTACTAATACTTTTATGAAGACAATAATTTATAATTGTTTTATTTTGACAATGTCTAAGTAATATGATCTTAATTTGGATCCTCACAATTGCAACTATATATTTATCACGTTTTAAGAATTGTTATACACTTTTAACTACGCATTGTATCCTGCTGTTTTCAAAATAAGCATGTCGTCGTATCAGACACACATCATATCCGATATCGTATTTGTGTATCATAGCATCATATATATATATATAAGGGTTGATTTGTTAGATACTTCCACAGTAACCAAAGTACAAACATCAGCTTATTAGTATCTTATCCTTTGTTCATTATATAGGGAGTACTAAGAGAACTCTTCTTATTGCAAGAAAGGTGGACAATAAATCTGAGTCATAGAGTCATGGTTAAGAGTAAAGGCTAGTGGTAACATGTTCACATAAAAAAGTCATGCAATTTTCTTTAATCTTAATTCTTCAAATATGATCTTATATTCTACATTTGTAGTTCTAGTTTCTCCCAATAAGAAGAATTTTCTTGTTAAATGGTCAAAATTAACTCTTCTGACAAAAACCCGATCTCACCTAATACACTTCACACACAAAAACAGATATTTTTACGGTTCTAATTCATTGGTAAGAAACTAAATTACTGGTACTACCCCATCTTTTACCAACATGAACAAGAACGTATAAAGAAGTGTTGAGCGAGGAATGTTGTTAGAATAAAAAATCCTAACTTTCCTCTCTTCACTCAGCCGCTTCTAGACTCGTCTCTCTCAGACTCACAGTTGCTAGTCACAGCCTCTTCTCTCACATTCTCCACGCTCAACCCTGAACAACAGCACCTCACTCAGCTTGGCTCACTCCAGCATTGCCTCCAAATGCTAGTACACTCTTCCTCACAGACTTCTCCACAACTGAAAAGTCTAACTCTAATAAAGAGGTATAACAAATTTCCCTCCATCAAACAAGGACTTGTCCTCAAGGCATTGGATCTAAGCTGTTCACAGGTAAAAAGTACGTGGCTAGTGCAATAAGACATCTTAGTCTCAAGCTGTTGGCATAAAATACTCCAGTGATTCCATCGCATAATGTAGCATTATTAACTGACTATTGCAGGAATAAGCTGCATATGATATGGGAGCAGCCAGAACATCCTGAGGAACCCATTGCTGAATCTGATCCATCTTAGAGGTGTCAAATACTGCCAACTAAGGGATTGGTCTAAATGAAACTGCACACGAGTATCATGGACAGGAGCCTTTCTTGTGGGCAGTTGTATAGGAACTGATTTTCTTTTCACCCATGTATCAATGCTCCATACACAGAGTTGAGCATCACCACCAGATGAAACTAGGATGTTAAGGCAGGTTGAAAAAGTTAAACCAGTAATTCTCTTTTGGTGACCCTTCAATTTCGATTTCATCTCATCCACTCTAGCATTATAAATGTAAATTGTTGAATCCTCCATCAGAATGGCTATGATGTTATTATCTTGAGGGTGGAATGCTAGAAAGGTAGAGGCAGGGGGCATGAATGCTGTCATCACATTGAATGTCATCATGTTAAATAACGAAACCTTTCCACCACAGGCAGGCAAAACATAAGAGACGTTCTTTAGGAGTGCATTGCAAGGAACAACTTCATCAAGGTTGACACCCGAGACATCATTAGTCATAAGAAGACCACTGTCGGGTTGCCAATGTTGTGGAACAACGCTGGCAGTTACCTTCCCATTGAAATTTGTTTACAACGAGCCCACTGCGACCACCTCGGAACACCATTTGAACCAAGTGCCAATAGACCAGTACTAGGGTTTTGTATAGAAAAGTTGAAGAACCTTGCTAGAAGAATATGTACTATCAGGCACGATAATAGACTGACATTGAACAGGATCAACAATTTATTCCCTCTATCAATTCCCTCTTCCACAGTTTCTCTGCAATTCAAACAATGGAATTGACTCCTCCATTAAGAATTGGAGAAGGCCTGACAGGTGAGCTCCTTTCTACTTCACAGTTAACAGGACTAACATTAACAGCAGAAGAGACAGATGTCTTAATTGCATAGCAGCAGAGTCAATGGATGAACTCAATGCTTCAAATCCTGGAGTTTCAACTGTTTTTAAGGATCTAAGACCACTAACATTAGCAAGAATTTTGAATCCATTGTCTGCAGTAGGGACAGCAAGAAGATTTCCTTCCTTGTTGAATCTCAAGAGTGGAAGGGCCTGCACGTATGCCTGATCAAGAACTCCCATTGAAGAAACAGTTGCAAAATATTGAATATAAACGGAAGAAAGTATCTGCTGTCCAGATTTGAACCCTGCCATACCAATTGTTAGAATAAAAAAATCCTAACTTTCCTCTCTCCACTCAGCCGCTTATAGACTCGTCTCTCTCATACTCACAGCCGCTTAGTCACTGACTCTTCTCTCACACTCTCTAAGCTCAACCCTGAACAACAGCACCTCACTCGGCTTGCCTCACTCCAGCACTGCCTCCACTCGCCAGCACACTCTTCCTCACACAACCACTCACTCCGGTGATCACTCACAGGAACACAAGGTTTAACTTTAACTAAAACTTCTCATTAATCTCTCTTGAAAAACAATTGGTGTTATAGATAACCTAACTACCGAAAGTTCTGTTTTCTACTATAACAGACTTCGCTGAAAACCCTAACTAGTTATAACAAATGTACAAAAAAATGTTGGACCTTTTCTATTTCCCATCTACCCATTTTACAATACAAGTTTCCAACCAAGCACAAACAAACCAAACCCACATTAACATTTCATCAAGCAATATACGTGCATATGGGAAAGTGTGGAACCAACCCTTCAACCGTTGTTTCCTAGACGAATGCTCAAAGAAAGGGAATGATAGAAACATGTGAAAGGGGTGGGTGGAGACAGTGTTACCTGAGGGGGGCTCTGGGAAGGTGGTAAAGATACACTTAACGGTTTTAGCAGCAGTAATAGTCTCTTCACATTCATCGCCATTTGCTTTTGCTTTTAGCTCTCTCAATTGCAGGGGCACACAACACCTTCTCTTTGCCTAGGTCTTTCTTTCTAAATCAATGTAATTCTTGTTACTAGTTATTAAATAAAGCTTAATTATCTTCTCTTACATTTTACTTTTGGTGGTAAGTTTCCCATTTTTTGATAGTTCGTGTTCTTTTTTTTTTTTTTTTTATTTTAAAATTTATATTTTTTTTTTTTTTTTTTTTATT
>Ga0209700_107486_pt1 | contig 15348 bp, 14 predicted proteins | sample SiratroredBW_FD_187528 | JGI IMG/M metagenome (GOLD analysis project Ga0209700, IMG submission 187528) | Root nodule microbial communities of legume samples collected from California, USA - Siratro red BW (SPAdes) (version 2) | ecosystem: Host-associated > Plants > Roots > Nodule | place: USA...
CCTTAATTTTGGTTTTTCTATAGTTTTCCTAATAAACTATGGTGGCGACTCCTTTCCTTAAATTTTCAAACTATTCTTATAAAATTTTTTTTTGGATCGCCGTCCCGTCGTGATTTAGGTTACGACAACTACAACTGAAATCATTACAAGAAACTGTTGAAATAATAACAAAAAATTTGTGTCGGTCAAATAACGAATGTAAATTGGGCAAAAGCACCAAAAAGGTGCAATTTTTTTCGTTTTTTACCAAACAGGTGCAATTTTTTTTTTTCGAAAATGGGTAAGTCGTGCCACAGAGGCACGACTTCTTCACTTAAAGTCGTGCTACGTTGGCACGACTTCAATGTAAAAGAATGAACTGAAGCCGTGCCACCTAGGTATGACTTCAGTGTAAAAAAATGAATTGAAGTCGTGCCAACGTGGCACGACTTCAGTTCAATTTTTTTTTAATTTCGCGTCTTCTTAAAGTCGTGTCATGATGACACGACTTCTTCATTTGAAGTCGTTCCTCCGTGGCAAGACTTACCCATTTTCGTAAAAAGAAAAATTGCACCCATTTGGTAAAAACGGAAAAAAATTGCACCTGTACGGTGCTTTTGCCTGTAAATTGTGTCTGTCAGACCAACATAATGTCAATAAAAAGAATTGAAGAATAACATTGGCTTAACGAACTTAAAAGCCGTCGCAAACTCAAAAAAATTTAAAAAAGAGAAATTAAAAAATGCATTGGCTAGGCCAACGCATTTAGGAAATTTTTTCGGAAAAAAATAAAATTTGAGTCGGTTGACTCCACATTATACACCCCGATTGATCCAACGTAACATTAGTTGAATTTTTTTTATTTTATTTAATTTTTTGCTAGTTTAATCGATGCAAATTAAAATTGTGGAATTGGACCTATTCATTTATTTATTAGTGAAAACAATAAATAAAAGAAGTTATTATGAACAATAACAACTTTTTTAAGATAAATAAGTTGAGGGAAAAATTAAAATAATTTAATGTTTTGTGAGCAATATATAAATAAAAAGTGTTAATATTAAATTCGAAAAATATTAAAATATTGGAAAATAAGTGAAAAATTAAATATTTTGTATAGAAAAAATAAGTTAAAAAGTAATTATAAATATATATTTATAAAATTGGTTGTTACGAAATTAGAGAAACATTATTTAATGATTTATGTTAAATTATTTAGCAGTAAAAAAATTTAAGAAGAAAAATACGAAAATATTATGAAAAAATGAAAATATGATAAAAGTTATGTAGTAAGGAAATAAAAGTGAGTGATAATAAAGAAATGTTAGTAATATTTTGAATATAACTAAAATTCATTAAGGAAATTTTTATCATATTTGATGCATGAAATATGAATCAATATAAAATATGGCATGTTAAATGATACTTCATTAATTGAAAGGCAATACAGTATGTCTATTAGATACATACGATTGTATAAATATATTATTACAAGCATTAAAGAATAAGTGTTCGAAATGTTAAAGAATAAGTACATTAATTCATAATCATACATGGAAAAATTTATTTCACAGTTCATAATACAAAATTCCTCCCAAAACCCCAATTTGCTGTATGCCTGATTGAGCTGGAAAAAACTACAAAATATTTAGTTGAAGGGATGAAAACAAGTTCAAAAAAAAAAAAGAACTGATACAATCCTAATAACTTACCTTAAAAATTAAAAGTCACTTAATAGATTTTCAACAGTAGCTACTAAAAAATATAGAGCTCCAAGAAAATTTGAAATGTATAGGGAAATAATAACATTATGTACAAATTGGAAAAAAAAAAAAAACTTTATAGATTCATCCCTGTTTTAAAAGGTATTCCACACATCAACCAACCCCTTAATAGATTCGTCCCTATTTTAAAAGTCAAGTTTGAATATAATCCAACCAAACACTACACAAACAGTTAAATTATAGCACAAACAAAGCAAATCAAACCCAAAATGGAAATATTTTAGCGATAAATCTATCGTATGAGATTGATAATAATGGTAGTCTATCTCTATTGATCGAGACCAAACATAGATAAGCAAGCAAACTTACCTTGGGATGCATTTAAATTTTGATCAACAACACAAAAATCCTAAATTATACACAGAAAAGGATATGTCTTAAAATCATATAATAAAACCAAATTCGAATAATACGAATAACAAAAACCCTAAATTAGGTTGATGAAGGAACAAAAATTGATAACATGGTCCCTTACCACTTTCGTCAATGACTATGGCAAAATACTTGTGGGTATGTGACAACAGAAAACGAGCGCTGGATGACAAATGAGAGGGACTGAGACAAACAATGACAGTAGTGAGAAACAAGTTAGAAGCACGTGATAATGAGTGAGAGACGACAAAAAGTGTGACAAAGATCGAGATTGAGAAACTCACCAAAGATGATGAAGAGCGCAACGATGACCGTAGGGAGAAGATGTTGGATGACAGACAATGGTGACGAGGAGATGATGGTCGATCAGAGAATGAGGGAGATGAGATGAAAATGTTGAGAGAGTGAGGTAGGAGATGAGTTGAGGATTTGATAGAGTGGTAAGGTAGACAGTGGAGGATTTGGTAGTAGGAAGCTTAATATTAGTTTTAATGCCTTTAATTTGTTGTTTGTACCAGCGGGAAGACTAATTTTACTTTTAATTTTTTGTTTGTACGAGTGTGTGAAACCTACAATTTTACCTTTAATCTTTTGGTTTCATGAGGGTGAGTAATAGGCTACACTCAGAACCTGTAGTTTATACTATAACTCATATAGACCACATTTTTTCTATTTTAGGATATACTTTTTTAACGTGACCTATTTTTTTTAATAGAATACGAGAGAAAATTGTGACTTAAAATGCCCACAACTCGAAAAGTGTGGCCTATAATAAAAATAAGCCACACTAGTAAAAGTGTGGTCTTTTCCACTTTTACGCAACATTTATTTGTCTGTGACCAACAAAAGTGTTACTTAAAGTAATAAATGTTGTAGTGAAAGTTACATTTTTAACAAAATTTGGTAGCAAAAACAACTATAAATCAAAGATCCAAAATTTTAGACAAATAAAAAATTCATTGTAAACTTGTCAAATAAATTAAAGTCAATCCAAACAAATGTCGACGATCAATCACCCATGACTTAGCCTAAAACGTCACTCAACAGTGAATAATTAAGTGAACATAAATCTTTTACCCGAAAGTTCATCACCCAACCAATCACTATCAATCTTTTATCATTATCTTGATCAAGATAAAATTATAATATACAACAATATGAAATAAAGCACGTGCAATCCTAAAGTTCGTATAACTTTTGACTTTCGCCAGCAAATACAAAAGCTTGCTTCAAAAGCTTGCTTCATGCATAAATTTTGCCATACAACTCCACTTAAAGTGGTTTTCGAATCTAACTTAGGTTTTCATACTCATGGAATCATTTTCTAATGTAAAATACCAAATTCAAAATATAAAATTCCAAATAGGTGTAGGAAAGATTACGAGTTTTATTTGCTAGGTATCCAACTACAAACTTAAATGAAGAAAGAAAGCTCTTCTTACCTCACTAAATCTCCAAAGTGAAGATCACAAAGTAAGGAATGGGAGAAAATTATTACATTATAAAAATGAAAACATTGAAAACCCAACAAGAGGGAAAAAATACAAAATACTCATTAAATAGAATAATGGAGAAGAATAAACATCTTTTTAACAATGCTACTCTAACCCTAACCCTAGATGAAACCCTAACCCTAAGCAAAGAAGGAAAGAAGGAAAACAAAAGAGAAAAAAACTCACCTTGGTGCTCCAAGATACTTGGTTGTTGTAATGCCCCACAAAATAAAGCATGCATACAACTAAGTATTCTACTAATCATCATTAAGGTTCATCAGCATACAGTCCTCCTTTAATCTAAAGTATTTCAAAATCATACACTAGTCAGACCTATTTACAACACATTTCTAAAAAATTTTCAAAATAAGTCCTATCACTATTAGCATCACTCAGTCCAAGTGATCCTTTACAGATCCATCTTGCAGCACCATCTGCTCCCATGTAAAAAACACGATCATCACAGACAGATATCAAAACACAAGCATGCCAAAAGAAAGGGTAAGCTAACCAATTTTAAGCAATTCAAAATCATTCAATCAAGTACAAAGTTCAACACAACTCAAACGCCTCATAATTATCCATCTTAGTCAATTTCATGCATCATTACAATTAAAAGACACTGACACACTACAGACTTGACTCTACTTCCGAAAGACTCGTGCATTGAATAGATCCCCTAGATATGCATATGTCATATAACTCCAAGTTGTGAGTTCATAAGCCTCCAAAACAATGAATCGTCAATCATGTATGACAGGGTAGTTCCCCTGAGACTTTTCTGACCAGCTATGTTTCAAGTTGTGGTCACCCAGTTCAGACCTCCTTCAACTCTCCACCTAGTAACGATCATCTATTTGATTCCTATTACTAGTAAAGTCAGGATATCAATCGTTATTGATCAGATCCTTAGACAATGCACTTCCTAATTGACTTAGGCACAAATGTTTTCTTTCCTAAAAACACTATACCTAGATCTTGACTAACTCCACCAATACTTTTAACAATATCACATCACAATATAGATCTCTACTCATGCATTCATTCACTTTTCAATCTCAATCTCAAAAATGAAAGAAATCACTAAACCATCAATACAATTAAATTTAAATTATCAATTAATCTATTATATTAAATCCATACATTGCATTATAAAATAATCAAACAATCAAAACAAAAAGTCCAAAAACAAATTTAGCTTAAGCAAAAATATTCTCGCTTGAGCAAAAATAGTCCAGAGAGCACTCTCACTCCAGGGTCATTCTAGCCTGAGTGAGATTACTCTCACGTGAGCGAGAATACCTCATTGCCTCGGTGAAGGATTCCTTGCCTAGGTAAAAACAGTCCAGAAAGCACCTCAGTTCTAGGGGTCTTCTCGCCTGGTCAAGACTACCTTCTCGTTTAGGCAAAACACCTCTTACCTAGGTGCAATTGGACCCAAGAGCACCTCTCAGATTTCTAAGTGAATTCGTCTAGGCGAGAATATTAGTCTGGGCGAGTTATGGAGAAAACATAAATTTGACAGATGAATCTAATAGTTTCTACTACCTCAGAGCTACCATGCATGCCTCAAATTAACTAAATTTGACAAAAATTAACTTTCACAGAGCCACATCATACATGCAAAATCAAGTCAACATCAAAGTTATAAATTTCAATTCAGGGCTCCAAAAGATCTTCACATATACATTTCACATATTTATTTTATCAAACCCTAACCTACAATCACACCCAATTCAAAAAACAATGTAGGTCAACTTCTCTTACCTGAATCACAGTGGGAGTTCTCTCTAAGAGTTCCAATAACCTAAGATCCTCAAGAACTTGAACCTCCACCAAAAGACCTCTGATCAACTATTAGACTAAGACGCTAGGAAACTAAGCTCATTGAGGCACCGTCTGATGGTTCAAAGGCCACATGCAAGTTCAGACTGCAAGGGAAAACAAAAACCTAAAACTGGCTCTAAGAGAAGATGACAGAAAATGAACTTACTCTAACTGAGGTTCTGATCGGATAGACTTGCTCTGTTCTCCGTTACAAGTTCAATGGTGGGCTTCGCTCGAGAAACTGATGAAAGACGGATGCGGAGGCAGAGAGAGAAGTCAAAGGAAAGGAAGAAACAGAGGTTTAGAGAGATGGTGACTCAAGTGAAAATAAGACTTAACTACTAGCTTTTTCTATAAATACTTGTTTTCAGTTTAATAATAGAATAATCAAGTGCTCATTCCACTTTTACCACTTTTACTTCAATGATAATTTTCTAGGATGTTACAGTTGTAACTAGAAGAGAAAAGTTATAGATAGCAATGACATTATGTGGGTATTTCTAGATGATGGTGAGTCTATGGGAAGAAAAAGAGTTTTGGGAGGGGAAAAAGAAAAAGAAATTAATTGGTTGTAACTAGGAGAGAAAAGTTATAGAAATTAATGATTTATGTGGGTATTTCTAGATGATGGTGAGCCTTTGGGAAGTAAAAGAGTTGTTGGATTGAGAAAAAGAAAAAGAAAATAATTGGAACTACTTCTCCAACACTCACCATTGTATCACACAAGGAAGAGAAAGAAGAAACTTTTGTCAATTGTATGCAATACTTAAGTCCCACAACATAGTGATTTGTTTGACTGTCTATTCCTCCTTCTTTTCCTCTCGTTGTGAGTTTGCATGCAACAAGAGGATGGGTGTGTGGTTTATCTTTTTATGCTAATACACTCCCTTTGACTAGTTAAACAAGCTCAACAATATATAGTCTATTTCTACAATTGTGAATTATCTTGCTAGTAAATTAGCTATTCTAAACTTATATTTTTATTTTTAATTTCATAAATTAGTGTATTTTGATAAATACTAGATCATACTATTCATATTTCAAAAATAATATTTTATTAAATTTTATTTTAATTTTTTTAAAAGTTTCAATTTACACTTAAAAAAGTAATTAGAATTTTCAACATAACATGCAAGTACTTAATATATTGCTCTTTAATTCAACCAGGTTCATACACATGTATACATACGTAACACTTTCTGAAAATAAAGTGATACATGTAGCATGACAACAAATTTCCAAAAAAAAATTATAAGGTAGTAAATATCAAATTATAAATGACACCGACTTTTAAATTAATACAATTAAGTAGTTGATATTATTTATTTTAACCACTTTCCTACTGAATAGTTATAAGAATAATGACAAGTTTTGGATTATTTTTCCGTATTTGGGCTTATTGGTCTTTAATTGAAAGTTTGACTCAATTTGATGAAATTTTTGGAAATTTTCCAAATTTGAGCATGTTTCGTATTTTGTCCATAACTTTTGCTACAGGTCTCAAATTAACTTGATCTTTATGTCCTTTTGTAGATAACTCAAAGATCTACAAACATTGTGAGAGGGTCCAAGACCAAATTCGAACTGTAAAGTGGATGAAATCAGCCTTGAAGTTGACATACATAATCTGGACAGTACTTTAAGCAGAAATAGGTAATTGAGGACAACTTAGTCATTTCACCCCTAATTTAGCTAGGATCAAAACTGTGCATGTTTGGTGAAAAATTAGGTCAAAATACAGGTGGGCCTAGGCCACCTTCAGTCAAGAAAAACTCTGAATATTGTAGTGAGTTGTGTACGAAAGCCACACTAGACAGTTATCATTTTTGGGAATACAATTTTCGTTCACTTTCTTCGCTTCTTCTTTGTTTCTTCTTCATTTTTGCACTTTTATTTTCATGTTCATTCACTTCATATTCGTATTCATGTTCATGCCAACCATGATGAAGAGTGGCTAACGTTTTGTTCAATCCAAGGTTCTCCCGTTTCGTTAATCCTTAGGTTTGTGTTTTGTATTTGTTTCTGCAATTACTTGTTCATTTGTTGTCTTAATTTGATTGTTAGATTTAATGGTTAGATTGAATCTATAAATGGACGAATACAGTCCGATTGGAATGTGTTGTGGAGTTCCCGAGTTGGAATTAAGTCGAACCGATGATGTTTCTCACCATGTGATTGTATTGGTTTGGCACTCTAGGCGTTCGATAAACTACTTCACGATTGTGGAGTAGTCGGAATGTTAAATAGATGCAGGGATTCCAGTCTGTTTAACCCACAGATGTTATTGGGATTATGTTTAGAAACCAGTGAGGGATTTGGGAGAATCGATGGGAGGCTAGGTTGACTTTTATTACGTGAATCAAATTTTGGCGCCGTTGTTGAGGACCCTCATAGTTCTTTATTTATATTTTCTTTTGCATGCATTTTCATGTATTAGGCGCATAGTAGAGTAGTTTATTTCTAAGAACAATATTTTTTTAATTTTTATTTTTTTTATTAGAAAAGGGTATATCGGGTATTTTTGAATTATTTGACTAACTCCGTCTAAGCTGAATTTTTGCAGGGATATAGAGGAAGGCATTTATAGCAAGGCCCATTACAAGTGATGGGCATAACCACCCTAAAAATGCAAAATTCGACCGTTTTGACCATTTTTTTTCAATTTTTAAGATTTTTCTCTTCATTTTTGAACTCTCGGGTATTGCTATAGTTGACCTATGGTGGTCCATAATTTTTAAAAAACATTTGATAGTGTTTTGGAACTTATTTTTCTCATTTTCTTCTAATCGTAGATAGTTGTCAACATTTTTCTTAATTTGCATGTTTTCTATTTTCTACTGATTGTCATGATCAATGCTGATGTATAAGTACTAGGAGTAAAGGATTAAAATTGTATGCTAATCCTGAGATAGAAAAGACTTTGCATCAGTTAAAGAGAACTAGGATACAATCTGAACATGCACCTGAGCCTAAGCTTAAACATCATGATGATCATGCATTTGATTATGTTTCTTTAGATTCTAGGAGTAGCAGTAGTCATATTGACTTTTCTCATCATTCTAGTATAATGTATCTTCTTAGTTTAGATACTTCTTCTCCTTGTTCTGATAACATTGGCAATAGAACTCTTAAGGAATTGGCTGCACCTGATGTTACTTGCCAACCTTTATGCATTCAATATCCTGAGTTAGATGCTGATTTTGAACTAAAATATGGATTAATACACTTGTTGCCCAAGTTTCATTGTCTTGCAGATAAGGATCCACACAATCACTTGAAGGAATTTCATATAGTCTGTAGTACCATGAAACCACACGGGATTGATGAGAATCACATCAAAATCAGAGCTTTCCCATTCTCTCTAGATGGTAAAGCGAAGGATTGGTTGTACTATCTCCAGCCAACATCCATTATTTAATTTGGATGACATGAAGAGGTTCTTCATAGAGAAATTTTTCCTAGCCTAGAGAGCCATTGCAATCAGAAAAGAGCTTTGTAGCATTAGATAAGCAGGTGGCGAGAATCTATGTGAATACTGGGAGAGATTCAAGAGACTTTGTGCCAGTTGTCCACACCACCAGATTACGGATCAGCTGCTCATAGTCTATTTATATGAAGGCCTTCAACCCATGGATAGGAGCATGGTGGACGCAGCCAGTACAGGTGCCTTGGTGGACAAAACACTTGCAGCAGCCAGAGAGCTCATTGCAAATATGGCTGCTAACTCTCAGCGGTTTGGGACTAGATCCAATAGTTGTGCAATCTACCATGTGCAAGCTTCCTCCAATAAACTGAATTTTCAACCCTCAAGCGCTGTAGTAGATCAACAGATTTTAACCAACAAGCTTGATGAGTTAGCATGATTAGTCAGACAATTATCCATGCGTCAAACAACCCAGGTTTCTGCTGTTAGTCCACAACTTAGACTATGCGGTATCTGCTCTAATGTTTGACATCCCACTGATGCTTGTCCCACACTACAAGAAGATAATGTCAATGATCACACTATTGCAGCAGTTGGAGCTTTTCCAGGGAGACCTCAACAGCAATATAATCCTTAATCTAACACATACAACCCTGGATGGAGAGATCATCCTAATCTGAAATGGGGGCAAAATCAGAGTCATAATCAAAATCAGAATTTCCATAGTTCCCCCAACAATTCCACCTTCTATCCAAGGCAAAATTGGCAGCAAAATTCCAGCCAACATAGACCTCAATTCCAACATCAGAAGGAGAGTTTTGTGCAACAAACCACACCATCTACCTCAACACCCTCTCAGCCACAGGGTGGCCCCTCCATGGAAGAATTGATGAAGCAAATGACAACTAGTAATTTGTAATTTGAGCAGAGGACTGAGGCCACCATTCAGAGTCTACAGGCTCAGATAGGGCAGTTAGCCAGTGCAATTAATCAGAAACAATCTCAAGTTCCTAATAGTTTACCTTCGTAAGCAATTTCTAATCTAAATGCTAATGGGAAGAACATAATTGTCATTACTTTGAGGTTTGGAAAGCAAACCGTGGGACCTGCATAACTAGAAAAGCCAAATTCTGGAGGAGTTGGAGATGGACATAAAGAGAAAGACTTGGACATGACAAGCAAGGCAGCAATTGAGCCATCTATTCCTGTACCCTTTCCACAGAGATTGGACCCTTCCAAAGAAGATGACAAATGCAGCATTGGAGAAGGAAATCTTAGAAACTTTTAGAAAAGTTGAAGTGAACATTCATCTCCTAGATGCAATCAAGCAGATTCCGAAATATGCCAAATTCTTGAAGGAGTTATGTGCCGACAAGAGAAAGCTAAAGGGTAATGAGAGAGTTAGTCGAAGTAAGAATGTTTCAACACTCATCCAGCCAATGCCTTAAAAATGCAAGGATCTAAGGACGTTTACTATTCCTTGCATCATAGGGAATTGTAGATTTGATGATTGCATGTTAGACTTAGGTGCATCCATAAATGTCATGGCCACATCCATTTTTAATTCTTTAGGTCTTGGTCCCTTAAAGGCTATCGGTATGGTCATTCATTTGGCTAACAGAAGTAATACACACCCTGCAGGCTTAGTTGGAGATGTCTTAGATAGGGTGAACGAACTTATTTTCCTACCGACTTTTACATTTTGGGTAACTCTGCTTCTAGCAAGTCCCCCATCATTCTTACAGGTCATTCCTTAAGACTGCTAGGACCAAGATAAATGTGCATTCTGATACTATGTCCTTGAAGTTTGGTGATAATGTTGTTAAATTTAATATATTTGATGTCATACGACATCCTAAAGAGGAGCATTCCATTTTGTATATTGATGCCATTGATGATGTGGTTGATGAGTTATTTGATTCAGTGCATGCTAAAAGCTTGGATGTTTTTGATAAGTCTGATGTTTGTTGTGATTGCAAAAACAATATATGGTATCATAATTGTGCTGATTTTTCCGATATATCCATGTATGATGAGTCAGTTTCTTATGGAGAGTCCTATATTTATGATGTTGATGATGGTAGTGAATATTCTATTGCAATTCCGCATTGTACTGACATTAACACTAAGGTACTTGACAGTATTTCTTGTGTTGATTCTTTTGTAGGTACCAATCAGACCCACATCAGTTTTGCGAAGTTGCTACCTCTTACAACAATTTTTTGCTCCATTGAGCAGCCCCCAAAGTTAGAGCTCAAAACCTTGCCTGAGCATCTCAAGTATGCTTTCTTGGAGAAGGAAGGGCGGCTACCCGTCATCATTGCCAAGCACTTGTTGCCCGATCAAGAAACAAGGTTGTTGTAAGTCCTCCAAACATACAAGAAAGCAATTGGTTGGACTTTAGCACATATTCCTGGTATTAGCCCTTCCACTTGCATGCATAGGATTTTATTTGAGGATGGGGCTAAACCAGTGAGACAGCCTCAGAGGAGACTCAACCCATTTATTCTGGATGTGGTAAAGAAATAGGTCACTAAGCTACTTCAAGAGGGTATCATTTATCCGATCTCTGACAGCCAGTGGGTGAGTCTAGTACAGGTGGTGCCCAAGAAGTCAAGAGTCACCATGGTAGCCAATCAGAAGAATGAGTTTATTCACACACGGGTCCAAAACTGTTGGAGAGTCTGCATTGATTACCAGAGACTTAACCAAGCTACCCAAAAGGACCATTATCCTCTCTCATTCATTGATCAGATGTTAGAGCAGTTAGCTGGAAAGTCTCATTACTGCTTCCTAGATGACTACTCAGGTTACTTTCAGATTCACATTGCACTTGAGGATCAAGAGAAGACTACATTGCCCTCTTGGGACTTATGCATACAAAAGGATGCCTTTCGGTTTGTGTAATGCACCTGACACCTTTCAAAGGTGTATGATAAGCATCTTTTCTAACTTTTTAGAAGAATGCATGGAAGTTTTCATGGATATTTTTTTGTATATGGGTCTTCTTTTGATGATTGTTTGAGTAGTCTGGCAAAATTTTTGCAGAGATGCATTGATAGTAGCATGGTACTTAATTATGAGAAATGTCATTTTATGATTAAATTTGGTATTGTATTAGAACATGTTATATCAGGTAACGAAATTGAGATAGATCCTGCTATGATAGAAATTATTTTTGCTTTACCTTAGCCCACAACAGCACAAGAAGTTCGATCTTTTCTTGGACTTGCAAGTTTCTACAGGAGGTTCATCTAGAACTTCAACCACATTGCCCAACCCCTGACCAACCTCCTACAACATGATACGGAGTTCATCTGTAATGGTAATTGCAAGGCTACTTTTGACCACTTGAAGAAGTGTTTGACTACCGCCTTTATTATCTAGCCTCTCGATTGTACACTTTCATTTGAGCTTATGTGTGATGCCTCCAACTATGTAGTTGGAGCAGTTTTGGCTCAGTGACAAGACAAAGCTTCTCATGTCATATCATATGCATCAAAGACCATGGATTCAGCTCAAGCTAACTACACCACCACTAAGAAGAAGCTTCTAGCTGTGGTTTTTGCTCTAGACAAGTTTATATCATATCTACTTAATGCAAAAAATGTCTTGAAGTTCCTCTTGAAGAAAGCATATGCTAAGCCATGGTTAATCAGATGGATGTTGTTACTCTAGGAGTTTGACATAGAGATTAGAGGCAGGAATGGAGCATAAAATTTAGTAGTTGACCATTTGAGTTGAATCCAATCACAAGTTGTTGCACCATCCCTCATCAGAGATGACTTTCCAGATGAGCAACTTTTGCAGCTACAAGGTAAGTCTCCCCTTCCTTAGCACGTTGATTTGGTTAATTTCCTGGTTATTGGTAACCTTTTAGATTATTTCACTAGGGCTCAAACCTTGAAATTGAAAAGTGATTCTAAGCATTATGTTTGGGATGACCCCTGTTTGTGGAAGTTTTGTAGCGACCAGGTCATTAGAAGATGCGTACCTGACCATGAGTTTTCCTCCATACTTGCATTTTGTCATGCATATGCATGTGGTGGACGTTTTAAGCTGCAAAGGACCACACATAAAGTTCTAGATTCTGGTTTTTATTGGCCCACCTTATTTCATGATGCTTTTGTTTATTGCAAATCATGTGAAAAGTGTCATACAACAGAGAGTATTTCCGTAGATATGAGATGCCTCAGCAACCCATTTTTGTTTTGTTAAGTATTTGACGTCTAGGGTGTTGACTTTATGAGACCGCTTCCTATTTCTTTTGGTTTTGTTTACATATTACTTGTAGTGGATTATGTTTCTAAATGGGTGGAGGCGAAAGCCACAGGAACTGATGATTTTAGTGTTGTAGTGGATTTTGTACGCACCTATATTTTTTGCGGGTTTGGTGTTCCCAAGGCTATCATCAGTGACCAAGACTCTCATTTTTGCAACCGGAAAAAATATGGAGTTCTCCATAAGGTTGTAATAGGTTACCATCTATAGACTAACGGGCAAGCAGAAGTGTCCAATAGAGAGATCAAACAAAGTCTACAGAAAATAGTAAACTCCAACAGAAAGGATTGGAGCAACAGATTAGATAATGCTCTTTGGGCTTACAAGACCACCTACAAGACTCCGATTGGGATGTCTCCCTACCAACTTGTGTTTGGTAAGGCGTGTCACTTGCTAGTGGAGTTGGAGCACCAAGTATATTGGGCAGTCAAGCACTGTAATATGGATCTGGACCAATCTAAAGCTGAAAGGAAGTTGCAACTACAAGAGTTGGAGGAGCTGAGATTTGATGCCTATGAGAGCTCGCACATCTACAAAGAGAAAACTAAGGCTTTCCATGATCAGCGAATTCTACACAGGGAGTTTGCTACCGCGCAAAAAGTCCTTCTATTTAATTCTCGTCTCAAACTTATGCCTGGTAAACTCTGATCTAGATGGGATGGTCCTTTTGTGATTTGTAATGTTTTTCCTTATGCTACAGTCGGGCTTAGTGATTAAAGGACAGGGAAAGCATTCTCGGTGGATAAGCAGCAGTTAAAGCATTATCATAAAGATCTGCCTGAATTAGTGGAGGAGTAAAACATCTTGCTCACAAATGCCAAATACCCACCATGAGGCGGCGAAGGAGTTTTCTTTACCTCTCATTTTTTCTTCTTTCTTTTACTTCTTTCTTTCTTTCTCTTTTCAAGTGTTTTCTTGCATTGTTTTCTTTCTTTTTTTTTTAGAATTTGCAATTGCTAGTTTGATTGGCACCTCTTTGCATGCTACCCCCATGGTTAGTGTTGAGCTAGGAACTGAACTGAACCTGATTTTTGGTTGATTCACTTAGTTGGACTATTTCTTATATAGATTTTGATGAATGTGTTTAACTGGTTGTGTGCTTGGCTTTTATGTATGTGATGGTATTTTGTGACCCTGTGAGCTTATTTGGGCCTTAATGAATGGATTCGTCTATATACCATTCTCTTTTCTTTCTTGTGTGACATTGTCTCTCATGAATGTTGTTTTCTAGAACTTGCTCTCATTCTTTTTGAAATTGTATGTTCACTTGTTTTCATTATTATGATTGAGGCATTTTTATTGTTTCACCTACTTAACCATACAACCATCCTATACAGTAATTTTCCTTGTAAACCCCTTTGAACCTATATTTTTCCATTCTTCCATTTAGCTCATTACAAGCCTAAATGTAAAATCATTTGTGTCCTTTCCTTTGATTATTAATTGAGCATGATGGTTTTCGTTTGGGTTGTATAAATTGCTAAGTGTGGGGATTGTCCAAGACGTGCAAAATGTTAAGTGTAGGGGAAGGTTGATTAATCATGTATGGATTTTAGGAGTTACTATTTGATCATGGATTTCATTCTTCTCTTTTCTTGTCATGAGAGTTTCTCCTAAAAGAAAAAAAAAGAATAAAGAAAAAAATAAAAATAAAAAAAAGAAAAAAGAAAAAAAATTGAGAAAGAAAGAAGAAAATGCTTGTATGGCTTTAAATATTACTTGTATTTTAGTAAAAATATATCATAATATTTCTTTATATCATTAAAATTAAATAAATATCTTTAATGTAAAAAAATTATTAATAATTAAATACTTTAATTTTTCTTTGGTTTATTATAAATATTTATGCTGATGTAGTTTTAGATATTATATGGATTTTTAATTTAAAAATAAAATTAAACACAATAAATTGAAAATTTTAAAATTAAAAAATATTAAAACAAATATGATGGAATAAACACTCTTTAAAATTTTCTCCTTCATATAGCTAGTCATAAAAAAAATAATAAATATATTTTCATTAGTTTTTTTAAGCCCTTCCTTTTCTTTTTTATAGAATTTAGTTAAACCACTTTCATCCTCTTAAAAATTAATTAGATACTTATGAAAGCGTATTAATGTACTTTCTAATTTAAATTTAAACTTAATTTATCAGAATATTTTCCATTTTTATAAATAATTTTTTCAT
>Ga0209700_107489_pt1 | contig 15344 bp, 8 predicted proteins | sample SiratroredBW_FD_187528 | JGI IMG/M metagenome (GOLD analysis project Ga0209700, IMG submission 187528) | Root nodule microbial communities of legume samples collected from California, USA - Siratro red BW (SPAdes) (version 2) | ecosystem: Host-associated > Plants > Roots > Nodule | place: USA...
AAAGAATCTATTGTTGATAACTTTTTTGACAAAATTTTGTTAATAACATTTAATTTTATGTTCTATAATCTTGATTTTGAATCTGGCCGCCTTCCTATAGTATTTTTGCAGCATGCCTCTCATATATATATTAGAAAAAAAAAATACATTCCATGACAAGATGTACGTTTTGAACTCGATTAGTTGCATGCGTAGACACCATGTCCATGCAAGAAATACTGTAGTGATGCCAAAGAAAATCAATTCCCTTTAATACTTTCACAAAACCAACAAAAGAAAATCTGAATGGTATTTATATAGAAGAATACGGATATAATTTTGAAAACATAAGCATCTAAGACTCCAAGGTTTGCCTATCTCCTAAGAAAAAGCACATTTGCTTTCCCATACTCGCTTAAGTATCCAGACCACCACCATGATATGCTTTCCTCTAAGACTTGTCTTAGATGTTATTACATATTGTCTCCTTTTCTTCACATTTCAATAGAAACATATGACATTATCACCTCATATAACCTTATATTACTTTGGACCAAGATATATCCAATGGATATTCAACATTATAAATTGTTTTTGTTGTAAATTGTTTAATATTATTTGTTATACAAGTAAACTAGCTAAACCAAATGACATTTTTAAATGTATAAAAAGAATAAATTCTTTTTCAAATACATATATAATGTATAGAATAATGTTAACAATTTCACTATCAATTGTTTCAGCTCAAAGAAAATTTTTAAAACTAATAAAATCTTATTTAAGATTAACAATAATTCAAGAAAGATTAAACTGGTTAACTTCTGTCTATTGAAAAATATATGTCAAATAAAATTAATTATGATAATTTAATAGATAATTTTGCATTAAAAAACTCAAAAAATAAATTTTAAATGAAAATATCACAATTTTAATAAATTATTTATCAATTTAAAAAATATTTATATATATATATATATATTGATAGATTAATAATGTAATTAATACTGTAAAAATATTTACAAAATATTATATTAATTGTGTTGTATATATAATAATTAGATGAACTCTAATTTTTCTTTAATTCCCCCTCTATTTTGACTCTGATTCCGTCCCTTGTAGATCACTAATTACATTGTTTAAGATTAAACTCCTTTAACTAGATATGTTTGATTACTATTTTTGTCTCACGAGAAAATGTTTTTTTATTAAAACTTGTTTGTCTCATTCTTGGTTATTTATTAGAATTTATTCCTTTCTTTTATTTTTTCTTTCATGAACATGTCAATCGAGCTAATTGTTAATATAGTAAAAAGAAAGTTGAGTTAAAAATATAAAAATAGAAAAGGTTAATGGACAAGGGATGAAATCATAAATATACATAATAGTAAGATATTATCAATATACAAAATCATAAATATAAATTTTCTCATTGACCTTCAAATATATACAAATATATATATACCGGTTAATTGTGTTTTGCTGAAATCCAAAGGACGTAATAGTATAATTGGACTTAAGATATCATTGTCTGAAAGTCTGTTTAAGGCATAACCAACCACTTTTTAAATCAATCTTCGAAAACCATGTAATAATGACGTAGGTGAAGAAGAACTGCAAGATGTTCTTTTCAGGTTTAATTTATAAAAATTAGAAAGTTAATTGATTAATCCTTCTGCTAAGTTAGAATCACCCAAGGATCTTTTAAAGGAGTGCAGGGTGCTTAAAGATCTTTCTCATGAGAATATGAGTGTCAAGAGTATCTCTTTAAATGGATTCATCAATGAAGAGGTTGATGTATCTCAACCTCCTAGCTTTGAATATAACAAACATGTAAACCATGTGTAAAATTTAAAGAAAAACTTTATAGGCTAAAGCAATCACCAAGACAATGGTATAAAAGGCTTAACAACTTTCTTCTATCTCAAAATTACGAGAGAGGGAAAATTTATAAGACTTTTTTCATAAGTTGAAAATGATATAATTCTTGTACAAATTTATGTTGATGATACAATCTTTGGTGCCACTAATGATACCTTGTGTGAAGAGTTTGTTTCAACTATGAAAGGGAAGTTTGAGATGTCTATGATGGGTGAATTGAGTTGTTTTCTTAGGTCCTCAAGTTAAATAGTTAAAACATGATAAAATCTTAAGTTGATTTAAGTACTGCAATTGCTAGAGAAACTGAGATGGAAAACTACAAGAAAGCAGCCACACCTATGTAACAAATTGTTACTTGGACTTAAATGAGAAACGAACAGTAATGGACTCAACCAATTTCAAGGGCTTATTGGATGAATGGTGTATTTAACAATTAGCGGGCTTGATATAATATTCAATGTGTGTATGTGTGTAAGATACCAATCAAACCCCAAGAAATTTAATTACAATGCTGTAAAAATAATTTTAAAATACTCGAAGGGAACTACCAATGTTGGATTATGGTATCCTTGATGTGTTACTTTGAGTTTAGTTGTTTTCTTTTTCTTATTCTGATTTTGTAAGTTATAAGTTAGATAGGAAAAGCACAAGTGGTAATCGTCATGTTATTGGATCGAGCTTGGTAATATGGCATAACAAAAAGCAAGTTTGTGTAGCACTTTCAATCACTGAGGTTGAACACATTTTTGTATGGAGTTGTTGTGCTCAAATTCTTTGGTCAAAACAACAATTAGAAGACTATGATCTTCACCTAAGTAAGGTACCTCTTATGTGTGACAACACCAGTGTAATAAAGTTAACTAAAATCTAATTCAACATTCTTAAACCAAACACATAGAAGTAAGACAAAATTTTATAAAGAATCACATTAGAGATTGTGTTGTGAAATTAAGTCCATTGATACTATTAATTAATTGGACGACTTAACTTGGAATTTTAGATTACTCAAACATAGTATAAATCTTCTTGTCCCAGTTTATCAAACTTTTAAGAGGTTGTTTTCTTGAAACAATTGATTAAAATGACTTAATTCCAACTTGTGTTTATACTTTTTATATTTTAGTCTATTACAATATCGAATTAATCAATTGAATATGACTTTATTTTTTCTCTTACATTTTTCTTTGATTGTTAATGTATTACGTTTGGTATCACATATGGGTATTTTGGTCTAAAAATAGTTAAAATTCTTTGCCACCTATTACAGTGTCATTGCTTGTTAAAAAGCTACGATTTTGACCAAGTTTATTTTTATTGAATAAAACTTTCATTCCTAATAAAGCAACTGTTTCATCTTAATCAAAATATGTATAATTTTTAATTTAAAAATTCTTAGGCAATTATAAAACCTTTGCATTCTCACATACATGTATACAAGTCATTAATTTGAAATTAAAATCTATTATATATATATATATATATATATATATATATATATATATATATATATTTTATTTGCATGAGCATATTGCAATCTTAGTTTCTTCCAAAGTAAAAACTTGTTCATCACGATGTCCACTTCAACTACTCCATCAAACAAGAAAAATGGTCATGTCAGTGGAAGAAGATTTTCAGTGGATGATGAACCTTCGACATCAACATTCACCTTCTTAAAGACTAAGAGTTAGTAACCTTGAAACATGGTTTCTTGGAAATGAGGAGAAAATGAGTGTGCTTCTTCGAGTGATGAGTCAAAAACATATTAGTATACCCAAGGTGTTGAATTTCTCTTCGTTGAAAGAGGAAAACCTCAAAGGTGTGAAGAAATTGCTGCAACACCAAAAGTTACAAACTTTTTTGGTAATGACTGACTAAATTTATCCTGATGTGAGAATCTTTCTCACAAATTTGGCCTTTGAAGGTTCTACTTCGTGATCTCAAGTCAAAGGTATAGTATTTGAAATCACTCCATATGTTTAGAAAACTATTTTTAGTTTCAGATATGAAGGTGTTTAGGTCATTAAAAAAAAAACAGTACTACTGCTGAAAATTTCAACAAGGTTTGATATTTTAGGAGCTGCTTGAAGAAAACTTCTGCATTTATAAAGGGGTTCCATGTAGGTGGACTCAAACTAGAAGAAAGGATAATTGCTTTCATTGTAGCATAACAAAATTAAATTAGGGGAGCAACCATGTTATACTAAATGAGGAGGATTTCGTTCTTATGTACAACATTTTAAAAAAATCAAGGTAAATTGGATATAAGTCATCAAGGATATGATGAAATCTAAAAGATTGTCAGATTATATGTTTCCATATGTTGCACTGATACCAAAATTTCTCCAACACTTTTGTGTGAACCTTGATGAAGAGTCATCTAAACACTATAAGAAAAAAATATAATTACCGATAAATCTGTATTCGTCGATTAAATGTCTTTACTGACGAATTTTAACAATGAAAATTTGACGGTCAATCCGGCGGTAATTATTAACAAAAAAGTTAACTTCAAAATTATTCGTTAGTAAATCTGTCAATAAATTAACTGACAATTTACTGAGATTTAATAATAATAATAATAATAATAATAACTATAATAATAATAATAGTACTAATAACAATAATAATATAATTAATAGTAATAATCATATTTCCATGATAAGAATAATAATAATAATCATAATATAATAAAAAAAATTCTCTAGTCTAATGGTTATAGATTCTATCAAGTTACTGATAGGGTCGAGATGTGAGTCATAACATTAATAATAATAATAATAATAATAATAATAATAATAATAATAATAATAATAATAATAATAATAATTGTAATAATTATCTACATGTTTTTCGAATATATTCGTCGGTGTTACTCACTGATTGTGCTTGTTGGTAATGCAAATTTTTTTTTGTAGTAAAAGTTATTAGAAGGAATCAATGACATTAATAATGTCACTCTTCATAAAATAGGATTCATCAAGGTTGATGACCACTGAGTGAACAAAGATGATGATGATGAATCAGTTGTATCATAAGGAAATGCTCAAGATAAAGTTGGTCCAAATAACACTAATGAGATTGAATCAGGGATTACAACTCTCATTCCTTATATTCCTCATGTTGATCATGGTAGTCATTTATCTCCGTTTGAGAAGTTACTCTTAACAAGAATAAACACTATGATAACTAATAAGAAAGATCACTATGAGTTTTGTGCTACATGTTTTCAATATTTGGATGATCAAATTCGACTGATTCAGGATCAATTTGACAAAATCAAGTTTGTTGGGGGAAAATAAATGTTCTTGCCACATTTCATCATCTTTTGTGTTTAGGGTTTTGGGATTACAAACTTTTTCTTTTATAAACTTTCAAATTATAACTTTCATATATGCTATTATCTTTATTTTACCTTTTTTAAGAAGATAAAGGGAGTAAATCTATGTTTCTTTTATTGTGTGATATTGTATGATGCTAATATTATATTATGCTTATGTACTGCATTATGCGTGTTTTCTTGTATTTGTTTATTTTTGTCTTGGTACAAGTTCTTTGTCTGCATATTTTGCCTTGGTACAAGTTCTTTGTACGCATATAAATCAACACACATAATCAATTTGATTGTCTTATAGAAGGAGTTTGTGGAGTTGTTGCTATTGATGTATTTGATTAATTCAATCAATGAAGCCTTACAAAAGAATATTAAAGACTTAAATGTGTATAAGTGTGTGTCTGTGTATGTTTAGTCTTTTAATTTATATGTAAATTTCTATTTCCAAAATTGTTTTATTCTTATTCACTTAAAAAAAGTTGATTTAAAATTTTTTAGAACTTATCTTGGTGACAAGATAATTTTAAATGATTAAAAAATATTTTAATCCTTTAAAATATTCTTATATGAAGTCCAATGTGGTTATAATGAATATTTTTATATTTCTTTATCAAATAATCTATTAAAATAGCTTAAAAACTTTGAGTAGTTCTAGAATTTTGTTTCAATATGTTAAAATGAGATTTTAACATATTAATATTGTCCTATCCTTTTCAAAGATCATGATAAACCTATTCTAACATATTGAAAGTACGATTTAATTCATTTTTTCACTTGTAAAAAAGATTAAAATGTAGTTTTAGTCCATTAAATCTAACAGAGAAAATACTATATAAATATGTCTTCTTCGTATCATTTAAAAAAATTGGAAATCTAAGCTTCATATCTTTTCAAAAATTGAGAAAGAGTTTCAACTAAGCTAAAGAAATTTTCTTGGAGCTTTCCTTTAGTGTTTTTAAGATTAATCTTTTTGGCTGAAAGAGAAAATATGTTTGTTCACTTGAAATTTTCTTTTTTACCTTGTACTTGTGGTGACTCGGGCGATATTGATTTCATTGTATTTTTTTTTCATTTATGGTAAGGTTATTGTTCTGGATAGAGTTTTCAAACTCAGTTCAACAACAAGGTATTACTAGTGTAGTGTCTTGCTCTTATAAGAGTTCAAGAATGACATTCTTGATATTTCATGTACAACTCTTGTTGTGTAAACTTTTTTGGTTTAGTGGAAGCTTGACTGGTGTAAACAAGTAATTAGATTTAGCTTTTATACAAGAGTTAACAAGTATAAAATTGTTATGTGTCTCTTCTTTTCTCACTTATTATTTTTCAAAAAATTTATCTATTTTTTAGTTCTTGTTCTAAGTTTTAACACATTAAAAGTAACATAACCAATTTCTGAAATTGATATACTCTTTAAAGATTCATTTAAAAAAGTTTTTAAAAATTCTTGATTATTCAATTCATCCCTTTTTCAACCCAACCTTTGATTCTAACAAATTTATCAAAACCAGGACCAAAATTATGAACAAAGCATGTGGACCCAAATATTATTAGAGGTATGGGATGGAGAGGTTCATAAGGAAATAAAATAGAATGAGGAATTTTGTTATCCAAAACTGAAGATGGCATGTGATTAATGAGATAACACACACTAAGAACATCACCTCAAAAATGTTGAGGAATCTCACCATGGATTAAAATTGTGTGAGTTGTGTCAATGAGATTTCTATTCTTACACTCGAACCACCTTTTTTTATTGAGGTGTATAAGAACACGTGGTTTGATGAAGAATGTCATAAGAAGGCATAAAATTTTGAAAAGAATGAGAAAGATACTCACGAATATTATAGATACACGAAGTTCGAACAAAATCTCACAATTTGGTTTTTTTATTTCATTGTAAAATGATTAAAAACAACTCAGAATAATAATTCATTAAAAACAACACTACATATCGAATAATCATCAATAAAAGAGATAATACTAAATTCTAAATTTGAATTAACACAACTTGGTCCCCAAAGGTCATAATGAACTAAAGCAAAAGGAGTCAAAACATGTTATGAGTCACTGCTAGGGAAAGAACTAAGATTGTGTTTTCCTAACTGATACGACTCATTACACAAACTTGGAAGAAGTTGCTTCATTTTGGCAAGGCTAGTATAACCCAATTGAGCAAGAATGGGAGAAGGAGAATCCATTACTGAACCTACATGTATAGGTGTATGTAGATGATAAAGACCATGAGATTCACATTCAGTGTTAATCGTCCATCTTGAACTCCAATCTTTGGTAAAATAGATAATAAAATCAAGGGAATGGATGAGACAACTACATGATAATAAGTTAAATGGAGACCTAGGGACATAAAAAATATTATCAATAGATAAAGAAGGAAGAAGATTAATTTGAAAGAGAAAAAGAAAAGACTTATTACCATTATGTGATTTATGACACCTGAATATAGAACCCAAGGGTAAGGGCCAATAAATTTGAAGTGAGTGAAGCTAGCAAATGAATGTACCTGTTTGTGAAAAAAAAGTAGTGAAACTACAATTCTGACGATCTTGGTACCATTTGAGAAGTTATTTGAAAATAACAAACTATCCTAAAATTAGATGATTGTGAGGGGTAACTTAGGCAACTACAAAAGATTAAGGAGGACAACCATGTAAAACATAACACTAATTAATTCTATGATCAAGCTTGTGACAATGTGCACACTGGTGACTACCTTTGTCTGGCTTGCAAGGGCGATTGTGATCATCATGTTGAGATACCAAGGTAAAAAAGTTATCAAAGGAGATGCAGGAAAGTATTTTAGTGGTTGACTTACCTAACACATGCAATAGGATGGAACAAGTGGGATGGAACAAGTGGAAGTAAAGGTAGACACAATCTCGAACCCCAAAATCTTATCACCGATATGTGAATAACTACCAGAAAGTCCATGTAAGGCCAACAACATGAAAAGATCTTATCGTTGCTCCAGTTCTTAAGAAGGACTAAAGGATGAAAGTAATAACTTATTGAATTCACCGAGAAGAGCATAAACTTTACCCAAATATTTAACCATAGTAACATAAATATGTTAAATATCATCATTGTACAACAGTTTGACTTCTTCTTAAACTTCTGAACATGTCCCATAAACACAAAATATTTGTTTTAATGATCAATGAGTAGTAGACTTCAGTACAATTCATAATAGAGCATTAATTTTCAATCAACCAGAAAGCTGATTTTAAACAATAATGGCCACACTCTGAGTAAGACACATAATCCTGACTCTTAAGCTACAATTTAATGTCACATGTGGAAGTATCATAATTAGTTCTATCTAATTTATCATGCATATTGACATAATTGGTATAGATGGAGAGATCAAATGTGATAACAAGAGGCCATAAATAATGTAGAGAGAGAGAAATCCTAGAAAGTTGAAAAAATAATTTAACCAATCAGCATGAAAGTTAAAGATCCAAAAGGAGAATGAAGAGACAAATTTGACAGTAGTGGTCACCATTGGAGAGGAAGTGGTGGTGATGGCGAGGATGAGGTTGTGCTTCCAGGTGCATTAGAAATCTCATTGTCACAATTTTTGCGATACTGTGGTCATCGAGCATAAACGATCACAACCATGATATCACTGGACCAAACAACGATGACGAGATGATGACAACTGTGGAAAACATCACTTTGGTGGCAATACAATGATCATGAAAATAAAGGTTGAGATAACAACATGATAACGACAGCCGAGACAAACCTAAGGGTAAAAGTAAAAGATAAAAATGAACTATTTAAAAAAAAAAATACTAATATATAATACATTCAACTGAAAGGATTAAACCTAACAAGATATGATGTTTAAATAAGAGAGACAAAATATACATGGGTCTCGTCAGATCTAACCGCTGCCATTAAATAACTTTACACAAAAGAAAAAAAAAATCCACATTAATACTATGGAAAAAGAATAGATAAAGCTAGCTTTCATAATTAATAGAAATTATTATAACAAAAGATACTTCAAGTATATATATTGTAATGCATTGCAAACGAATAAATGGGTTTCCTTTTTTTCAAAATTTTAGTTGTTTAATTTTAATATATCTAATAAATAAGAAAATGCATGCAAAAAATGGACCTAAGCCCGTTACATATAACCATTACCATTACGTAACCATATATAATGCAAACAAAAAAAAAATCCACATTTACCAAAGAGTGGAAAAAAATAATACAAAACTTAATTTTTTTAATTAATAGAAATTATTATAACAAAAGATGCTTCAAGTTCACATATGAAAGAAAAACTCATTATTATATTTCATCAAAATAACTCTATACAAATTATTAAGACTAAAGGTTTCCAATTTTTTCTTAATTTTAATTGTTTAATTTGATATATTTAATAAATTGACATCTAATTATAATAAAAATATATACAATGGTGCTAACAAGCCACGCGACAATAGTGTCACATTAAATATTAAATATCAAGATATAATCAATATTGTATAACTAAGGTAGTGGTGAATCTCATTTTGAAAAAAAAATAAACTATCTTTAAAAATATCAATAACAAGAGAACAAAATATAATGAAAAAGATTTCAAAAATAATAGTTATTTAAACATTTAGTTTAAATATTTTTTTAATTGTATTATTGGTATGAAGTATTTATCTAACTTAGTTAATGATTAATCTTCATCAAAAAGTTAACTAACTAACTTTATTAACGTGCAATATATGATTTTTTTTCTCATTTTAGTGTACTTTTCACATTAATGTCCAAAATGGATAAAAAAAAATTATTTATTAAAATGAGCAAATTCTACCAGAATTTCAAATTAATGAATCCTTACACCTATACATGATCAGACTGGTTAAATATAAGTGACATGTGGACAATTTTAATTAAAGACATTAATTAAAATATTTTCTCTCTCTCCAATCATCTTTTAATTATTTAACACTATATTTGTTACATTTAACAATTAACAAAAAATTAATAATAATAATTAACAAAACGGCCAAAAAATTAAGTTATACAAATTTATTTTAAATTAAAATAAAATAATATAATGATGATAATAAGATTAATTTTAATATGAATTTAATTTAAATAATAATATAATAATAATTTTAATTAAATTCATACAAATTAAATTAAATTAAAATAATAATAATATTAATATTTAGGGATAATAATGATAATAATAATATAATGATTATTTTCTAAGAAATAATAATAATAAAAATAATCGAACAAATCTAATTAAAATAATAACAATAATAATGATTATTATAATATAATTATAATAACTTTTATAAATAAAACAAATAATATTTAATAATATAATGTTAACTATTTAGTGAGAATGAGTGGATCAAGTTGCAAGCTACTACCATTAACCTGTTTTCAGTTATTAGGAAGACTGACAAAATGAGCAGACACTCTAATCATTACATATCAACTATTTATCACATTATAATAGACCAACATCCTCAAATTATAATTATTATATTTTCATTTATCAAGAAGAGGGAGTGAACAGACACTCTTTAATTGAAATCAGTATGTTACTTATATTTCACCAGCCTGAAATCATAGGTGGAAGGATTCATTAATTTAAAATCTTTTCTAATTAACAGAATTTGTTCATTTTGATAAATAATTTTTTGTGTTTATTTTGAATATTAATATGAAAAAATACACCAAAATAATAAAAAAAAAAAAGTCATATAGATCAACTACTTCTTCTTAATGAAGTAGTTGACCAGTTTAACAAGTGGTAATACAATAATGGTCAAAACAAAGGTTGAGGTGAAAACAAAAGTTCACATTATTTATATTACCAAAGAGTGGAAAAATAATAATACGAAATCTAATCTTCTATCTAATCTTCTAATTGATAGAAATTATTATAACAAAAAGTGCTTCGAGTTCACAATAATATCTATTGTAATGCATCTATTACAAACAAATAAACATGCATCTATTCCAAACAATTAAATATGAAAGCAAAACTCATCATTATATTTCATCAAAATAACTGTATACAAATTATTAAGACTATTGGTTTTCATTTTTTCTCTTAATTTTAATTGTTTAATTTTAATATATTTAATAAATTGACGTCTAATTTTAATAAAAATATATACAACATTGTTAACATGCCACGCGACAACAGTGTCACATCGTCGTTTATTAAATATTAAACATCAAGTTATCATATAAATCAATATTGTATAACTAAGGTAGTGGTGAATCTCATTCTGAAAAAAAAATATCTTTAAAAATATCAATAACAAGAGAACAAAATACAATGAGAAATTTTTTAAAAATAATAGTTATTTAAAAAAATATTTTAAATATTTTTTAATTATATTATTGGTATGAAGTATTTATCTAACTTAGTTAATGATTAATCTTCATCAAAAAATTAACTAACAAACTTTATTAACGTGCCATATAGATCAATTACTTGTTATTAATGAAGCAGTTGACCAGTTTAACAAGTCTACAGTGATCACTTCCTATATTTCAATTTGTTTAAAAAATTTAGGTAGATTATGCTTCGCATACCATTTTATTTAGCAGTTATATATGAGATGCGTATTAGCCAACTCAATTTTAAATTTATTCTACTCCGTTTATGTTGCTTACAATATACAAAATGGTTAAAAACTGACGCTGAAATTGGACATACCAGCGCGGTTGCGGAGGGAACCACGCTGGTATGTCCAATTTCTTTTTTAAAATGGCAGCAGCGGATAGCTACTGCCCAAAACCAAAATTCTTCCAAAACAAATATTCAATAGCCAAAACCAAAATTCAAAAACCAATATCACCAATTCAAAACAACAATACTCTAACTATTTACACAACCATTATATAAGTCTATACACTAGAAAGTTGTTACAATATACTACAACTTAGACAAATATTACATAAATCATACAACATACTATACATTATACTATACTTACTACAAGTTTACTCTAAGATTTCATTTCTCTTCTCAATGAAGTAAGTTGCCCATTCTGTTCGAATATTTTCTATGTACTTGTGTTCAATTGGGTCTGGATCTATGAAAACCTGAAATAGAATAATCGTGTTAATAGTAATCATCATATGTTCATCATAATTTTATCTAATTTGAACACTTTCATACATGTTCCCAAGAGTCGGTGATATGGGCTTGGACTATGGTCTTCATCCAATGCATCGCGTAGTAGCCACATTCCCAACTTCCTTTTTGTTTGTTACACTACAATTTCATCAAAGTTAATTCATTAAACAAGTCCACAACGAATTTAATAGGTTCAATTAAGAATAAAAATACCTTAGGCTACACCCAATGTAGGGTTTGGGATGAGGATACAGATCTACCGCCAAGTACATTAATAACATTAATTGCACTATAATAAAAGATAATTAGTAATAATTTGCATATTATACAAACAAGATCAATGTATTATAAGGTAAATTAAATCATACCCTTGTACCACTTGTTTAAAGTCATTAGTTGGCTTCTTATGCAGTGAACAGAACCAGACCACAGTTTTATCCAAAGGACAAACAACCATTAGTTGCCAATGGATCCTAAAATAATGAATCCATTATTGATGTTCTCTAAATTACTTAAAATAAAAAATATAAAGATTAGTAACTTACGATTGAATAATTGGGGCAAAATAAATGCTCTTTCTGAATTCTCCAATCCATCTCTGTATATAAGTTTAGCATTCCAACCTTTTATTTCCAAACATTTTTATGCTTTGTGGCTCAAGGAATCCATAGATATTAGGATTCCCTGAGTTATAAACTAATTTGTTTATGTACCTGCATTGTTAATATATTGAATATCAGTAAAAACATATTAAAAAATGTAAAAATGTGTAACTCTAAAATATACTTACATAATCCATAACTGAATGACTGTAATGTTTAACATTTGGGATCCCATGGCAATTTCCATTATATCATTCTACAGTGGCATACTGAATCATCTTTCAATGAATCATACACATGTGCTTGGTGGAAACTATCTTCTCTAATATCACGAATCATATGTTCCATGCAATCCTCAAAATATACATTATTATATTCACATTCAGTTGTGGATTTGCTAGAATATTACTCCAAAACTTCACCATGCCAAGTCTATATTGTATAGCTCTTCAAGAAACCATCACATAGAACATGCTCTCGTATCAACTCAATATTTTGTCTGATCACATTTACACAATTCACACACAGACAATAATATTTGTTATTTACTCCTATTCCATTCCTCTTAGCAAATTGTAAAAATTCTTCAACACCGTTCTCATACTCATAACTTATTCGACTTGCAATTATCCAACTTCGATTCATGACTACGTATACATATTAAACAAGACACAAATGAAACCTAGAATTGCCGGGGATCGAACATCCCCGGACTCAGTACCAACACGTGATGATAAACATAAATATTACAGAAAACATAAAATGTCGGGGATCGAACATCCCCAAACTCAATACCAACACATCATGATAAACATAAATATTATAGAAAACATAAAATGCCAGAGATCGAATATCCCCGGACTCAATACCAACACATCATGATAAACACGATACAATCCTAGTCATATACTTTAGTCTCTCTAACATCATCCTATTAAGTTAATTATATAGAAGCATTGAGAAATTGACAAAAGAAATGGACAAACCTGAAAAGTAGAGACAATGGCAGCAACACAACGATACAATGGCAGCAAACTTGAGAAGCGTGTGGACGACTATGGCGGATACCTCAAAATAGAAAATGAAGTTAAACAGAGAAAATTGAATAAGTGTAGAAAATTATGATACATTTGTATAACTACTAGTTTTATGATAATACAACATATTTAGTTAATCTAATACACACACCAAATTATACTATATAAATTAATACAAACTCCAAATCATAAATTAATTTATAAAATTGAACTAAGTTTAAACTCTACTTTATTATATCACAACTTATACTAAGAAAATAACAAAGATGTGGTTAAAGTGTCAGATATTTTTTGAATTCTTCTGAAAACGAAAATGGCTCTAGACCTTGAAAATAGAAGAAATACGCACATTTTAAGGGTCACCAAAACAAAAGAAACAAGCGCATTTAAGGGTCACCAACCTGACTTGAGACTTTCCAACACTCTTTCTCGGATGAAAACTCTATGCCACGCAAAATACCAAACTTTCAACAAAAATGGCTAAAAATCAAGGTATCCAATACTTGCTGCAGGAAACATTGAAAGTTAATCAAGTGTGGAGTTTGTGTACAACAATATTAACAACAAATGCGTGACTATGAGATTGGTTCATGCTTAGCAATATTAACAATGGATGGAGTAAGAAGTTTGGAGTAGAAGAATGAGGCAGAAAGAAAGAGAGACCTGAGTGGTGGTGGTGGTGGCGGCCACGAAAGCAAAACCTTCTTAAGAGACCCAAGCAAGACCACGAGGAAGAATGAAATGGCGAGACCGAGAGAGGAAGAATGAAATGACGAGACCGAGAGAGGAAGAATGAAATGGCGAGACCGAGAGAGAAAGAATGAAATGGTGAGATCGAGAGAGGAAGAATGGCACTACTTGAGAGAAAGAGAGAAAGATGAAAGCGAGAAGGAAATTAACACACAAAAAACCCTAAAAATAAGGGATACCAGCGCGATTGTTAGTGGGAACTGCGCTCCCTTATATCTCCCTGCAAAATAGGTTTTAAATTATGTTGCAGATACCAGCGCGGTTGTTTAAACAACCGGCGCTGGTATCTCCGTTAAATTTTTTAATTTTAAATATTTGTGACTTACCATCACGTTGCTCGCTCCAATCGCGGTGGTATGGTTGCACTTAATTTCAAAAATGTCACCGCGTTATTTTTAATTACGGTTCTTTTTTAACTACAATGATATCCTGCCATGAAATGTGTTTTTTTTCACTAGTGCACAGTTACTACCTTCACCCTATAATTTTTACTTAAATGATATATGAGAGGCATGCTGCAAAAATACTATAGGAAGGCGGCCAGATTCAAAATCAAGATTATAGAACATAAAATTAAATGTTATTAACAAAATTTTGTCAAAAAAGTTATCAACAATAGATTCTTT
>Ga0209700_107490_pt1 | contig 15344 bp, 5 predicted proteins | sample SiratroredBW_FD_187528 | JGI IMG/M metagenome (GOLD analysis project Ga0209700, IMG submission 187528) | Root nodule microbial communities of legume samples collected from California, USA - Siratro red BW (SPAdes) (version 2) | ecosystem: Host-associated > Plants > Roots > Nodule | place: USA...
GTCTTGTAATATATACGTGTATTATGACTGAAGAGAAGTAAGTATTCTCTTTGTAATCTTTATCTCATAAGTTTATATTATATAAAAGATGAATATGTTTATTTGATAGACGACAAATCTTAAATATTAATAGTATATATTGATAACTTATAAATGTTTGTTCTTTTCAAATAAATATTTTTATTTTGTTAAAGAGATTTTTTTTTTTTTTAAGTATCAACACCAAGATTTGTATTTAAAATTTATTTACACAAACAATATTTTTTAAAAAGATAAAATATAGGTCAATAATTGTGTTAGATTCTATGTTTTAAAAAGAAAGAAAAGACTGCTTTAATAAGTTATATACACATATATTTAATATTGTGTGAAAAACATTTAATATATCTAGCAGTTTGAATATGGACTTATGATAAATAAAAAATAAAAAAATTGTATAACTCACAACAATTTAAAAAAAAAAATTACATCAATTTTTTTTCTTTAACTTTATATACTCTATATAAAAGAAAAAGGTTGATGCTTATTAATTTGTTTTAATATTTTCAAAAAATCCTTGATTTTCTATTTATGAAGAATTGTGAGGAAATAGATTATTTATGTTCATAACTATTAAATGACTGTTCTCAAACTTATATATATCTTAAAACGTTTTTCTCTTATAGTGAGTAAAACTTGTGATAACTTTTATATAAATAAAATGTTTTAGAAACAGTTGGATCTAAACACTACTCATATTTAATTAAGAACAAAGTTATTCAATTAATACTTATATCTTGTCCATCTTTTCACTGTAAGTGACTCTCTAAAAAAATATTATAATTAAAGTGATTAGACTTAAATAATCATGCACTGAAATCTTAATAAACTTTATTATAGAAATAATATGTATAATTATGTGTATTTCTTATCATGTGTATTTAATATTATTCATCTTAATAAACATAAAAAATGAGAATTTTACAAAATCAAGTTTTACAAAGAGTTTTTTGCCAGTACGCATATCTTCTTGAAGTTGCGTGTAATCAACTTCATCAAACGCATCTTTCAAAGTAATTAATGTAAATTTTATCTGATAAATTCTATGATACAAAGCTCTGTGAAATCTTTTTTTTTTTTTTCAAAATTCTTACAACAAGCAAAATTCTAATTAGCTTCGACGAGTTTAGTCTGATTTTCGTTGTGTAAATAGCAAAATCAGTAACCAATAGCAAAAAATAACTCTTTCAAATTTTTTAGTTTGGGTAGATCCAAATCAAACTTTGCACATTCTTGATAGATCCGTAAAAATGTAAAAAGAAAATAATTTATAGGTAGGTAGGTTAAAATTATTATTTTTAGATTTTCTATTATTTTAACCTTATTGGGACGTTATGATATCCTTTTTCGTCCAATTAGCTTAGAACCAGATACCAACCGTAGATTAAGAAAAAAGATTAAAAAAATCAGTAAAGAAGCATTAAAAAAAATTCTAGAATGAAATTTTTATAATTTTCTTTTTTATGTTATATTCTCCCTTAACACGGAGATTGTTCAAAGTTTTAGTTTGGAAAAATAGTGTAAAATAATTTATCTTATTGAATGAAACAAAACAAAATATTAAATTAGTTATTTGCGTATACCACTATGAAATAAAATCAAGTTTTTTTTTATTATTTGGAAAGTAAATAATATGTTTAAATAGCTTAAAATAAACACTGCACAAAATGAAACCAAATAAATTTACAAAAAATTGTCTATATTTATTTTAAATAATAGCAACAAATTTCATTTATTTCATTGTAATTATTTCTTGCCTGAAACAGCCTTATAGACCCAGGCATATGGGCGTAAACTTCAAGAGTCTTCAAATGAAGGATTCTAGAAAAGAAGAAATTTCAACTTTGTTTTGACAATTACTTCATAATAAAACCGAGTATTAAGTAATATATGTTTTTGTATGAGTAAGAACTAAGTTATATACGAACTGCTAATAACTCAAAAAACAGTAACACGATAACCCTCAGTCATTACACTGCACCATTGACTTGGTCTTCAATTTCATTCAATTATCTGCTCTCGTATCTGCCAGGTCCATTATGATTCTCTGCTAATTGTTATCGTTTTTTCTAAGAACATCATTAATTACAGTTTTTTTTTTCTCCTACTTTAAATGAAGCTTTAATTTGTCTTCGTTTTCATTGTACTGTACACAATTTACTCTTAATCTCAAGTGGATACTCATATGGCAACTTCGTCAACATGATGTAGAGGCCTTCTAGGTGCATGCAAAAGAGATAGGTATTAGAATATTCCACGAGTCTCTTTGCATTTTGGAGACCTTTTCTTAAAGATATATATACCCTATTATGAATAATTGTGACAATTAAATATAAAGGGATCCCAATAACATATATAAACACTAGCAACAATAACATCTTAACATGTGTTAATACTTGTTCAGACCGGTAAAAACTGAGGCATATAAGCCATACATATTGGAATTATAAACCTTGTATTAAGAAACTTGTATTAAGCCATACATATTCCAATAAGTGAGCTTTAACCTAACTATTTTTTCATGAAATCAACTTATAAGATAAGAATTTTCCTTATTTATACACTTTAAATTGATATAATATCTAATTAAAGTGGATCTCAACAAAAAATAGACTTAAAATAAGAATTTAGGTTTATATATACATGGCCCTCGGGGTAGATCATGCATGGACCAGAGTGGTTATGCTTTATCACTTTAAGTAGAGAAGTTTATTTGTTTTGGCTTTCTTGGATTGAGCTCCTATATGTCATTAATAAATGAAGGGTGAAGTAGTCAATGTTTATAGGTTTATAAGTCATCCAACTTTGTTTGGTTCTTGAGGCCTGTTTCAACCACTCCATTTTTTTATTGTTTGTTAGTAAGGGACAATGATAAGATGAGAGCATCTTGGTCTGGCACGTTCGTTTCTGAAATTCCATTCCTAACTGAAAGTGAATAGCTGAGTCTAACTTATTGCCAAGTCATAGACACGATAATAGTGCAGTTACAATCACAAAGTTATAATAATGAATAACGTTTCTCTCCATACATAATTCGTAAAAAGTTCATCTAGGGTTGACCAACGACTCACGTAGAATCTTGGGAAATGGTAAATGTTTTCCCACACAAAGAAAGTGCTTGACAATTTCAACTACTGAAGTGTTACATTGTCCCTTCAGTTCTTATCAACGGGTACAAGCTGCTGCTGGGACAAAATTACGACTCTTCTTGCCTTCCAGAATCTGGTGCAAGTTAAGTGGTGTGAATTCAACAAAGAACGTTTACATTTAGTGCAAAATTCTAGAGATTTTTAGTAGTGAAATGTATATAAATTATAACATACTAAAAGTCATAATTATCTAAAATCATAACAATAATAATACTAATCATAGTGATTTCTTAAGACATTTTTATAATTAGCTTTTAGTATCATTCATAATTTTCTTTTCTAATGTTTTTTAAGCATAAACTTAACTCTTGTCCTTGCAAAGTGAAAAAAATGCACAGAATACCCAAAATACAATATAACACCGAAATTACACTTTGAGAGAAAAAAATATATAGATTTTTTTTATAGAATTATATGATGGTGTTGAATAAATGTTTAAAAATAGAAAATGTGTTTGTCTCATTATTGTTATTGCAAAATTAATGAAAATAAGAAAAAATATATATGTTATTTGTACTGAGAATCGTCTCGGCTCTACTGATGTAGAATTTTAAGATATATAAAAAATAGTAGTTTGATATTACTATTCATCTATCACTTTTATTTAATACTATTTTTATTAATAAAATATTATAAATTAATAAAATAATAATATAATTTAGTGTTAAATAAAAATAAGATGTGAATAATGGTGTCAAAATATTATCATTCTAAGATACATAACCTACCAATATGTGTTCCTTCAAGACAAAATTAAGTATTATTTTACTAAGGAACTTCCTATAGCCAATGGTCATTCTAAATATGCTCGAAAGAATGAAAAATTGTATACTTTTCGTCAATCTATTTACATTTCATTAGAACAGAATAGCCTAATAAACTTGCAAACGTTCTATTCATTTAGTCTAGTCCAACTGTTTTATTTTAAAAAACTAATTGATATGAATTCATTTTACATAAATATATTTAAACGTAGATTTTTTACAGCAATAAATAAATTAAATAAAAGAGAGTATTTTAGAGATCCGCTTACCTTGTACAAAAGTTACTAAAAAGTAATACATTTAATATTTTTTGCTTCTAAAAAGGTAACCATCCAAAAGAATGAAAACCGTAAAGTGAGAAAAGATTTAACAATTATTGAGATACCAGATCTATGACAACTATATATAGAATCTATATAATAGACTTAACAATTATTGTTAGAAAAGATTCTAAATATCATCTTAAAAAATTACATTTTATTTATATTAAAAATTTGTTATATCCTAACTGATGTGAAATGTTGAACTTTTCAACTCAAGAATCATAACTACGAATATGCCTATTAAGTTATTTGGTATTAAAGAAACAGTTATTATTTTTTATTCAAGTGCACAGAAATATTGTTTGAAATAAATTGGCTCCAATTCCTAATCCTACGTCCCCATGGATTTCCGTCCAGGTTAATATTATTAGCATAGACATTGAATTGTATGTGATGCCAATGGATGCATAGGAACTTCTAAAACATTCGTAGTCGCACAGGTTAATCCGATTCTATAAGATATAGCATGTGACTTTGGTTAATTCACAATCGTTTCATACGTAACATCGAGAGCACATTATTATTTCCCAGACTAGAAGAGCTCATTCTACTCCACTTCACTAAAAAAAATTGCAAAAGAATTTGTAGAATTTATAGACAAGTAAATAATTTTCATGTATATGCCTGATCATCTAAAGTTATGACTCCAGATAATGTTTTGTGATGCATTTGGTTGTGAAATTTGATGTGAGAGTGTAGTAATTTATTTAACGAAAAGACTCAAGGAGGGAACGAGTTTGCCAGAACAAATAGTAAATGAAAAGATGGAGGAGGATGTACAAGTTTAAAAGCATACAAGTAGTAGAAAACTGAAAAAGCAAAAGAACTTAAATTAGAGATATTTTAATTTTCGGCTTAAAAAGTTAACAAAGGTACGCAGAGATTTAAAAATATACTTTTTGGAGCCTTTTTTTGTTTTTAAAAAGATAATTTATTTTTCTCTAACACGTGCAAAATTGGGGAGAATTAGAGCCCCTCCATTGATTACTCTTATGTGAAGGTAAAAAGGTAAAAATGAGAAAGTCGCAGATAATATCATGCCGACAACTGAAACTTTTGCATAAGGTTAGTTTGAAGAAAAGAAGAATAAAAAAGGCCAAGTTTAATATTCTTCCACCTTTAAAACGAACTGAACAATACACACCTAACCAGAATAATTCGCCCCTTTCATATACACATTTGTAGTTGGTCGACAGAAGCAAAAGACGGCTTCATTTTGAATTAATCATATCTCTCAGCAACATATATTCTCTGAGAATAAATAAAAATGCAGGGTTGTGAAAAATAAAACAAGTAAAACGTCTAATTGAGGTGGTAATTTATAGTACTTATATTTTATTGTGTAGTTTTCATATACTCCTTGATGCTACAAAAATTCATTTAAACATATATTTTTATTTTTCAAGTCTTATATCTAATTTTAGTGATTTTAACTTTAATCGCATCCATTGGATTCTCTAGATAGAGGAATTTTTTTATTTGGATTTTGTTTGTTGTTAATCTTTCATTACATATTTAACAAATTTTATTGGCACGAACAATGGATAACTATATTTAAAATGGTGTAGCAATCAACTTGTTGCTTAACTCATACGTTGACATATTAGTTAATCATTCATTGTAATAATGAAGAATCCAAAAGATGTCAACTTGTGTCAAGGAACATGACATTTGTCTTGTCATCACTATTTGATGTTAAATCGATAAAATTTATTAAATACTTATCCTATAATGAAATTATCAAGATCAAACAATTAGGGCACAAAAAATCTAATTTGCACAATTAAAACTTCAAAGACAAAAATAACAAAATTAGAATACATAAAAAATCAAAATTGTTGTTAAATATATATATTTTTTTTCCAATATACATGTAATTTATTGATTGTCCTTACTTTAATTCACTTAATTGTTCCAATTCTCTAGTTGTAACTTAATTTGATTCATAGATTTTTTTTATTGGTAAAAGATATAAAATTTTATAGAAATCAGTAATCTTTTCTATAATTAAAAATTTTCTCTTAGAAAATAAGATAAAGTGTGAATAAATTTATTATTATTATTTTTATTAAAAAGAGTTGGAGGCGTTAAAACTAAATGTGAGTCTTCTTTTTATTTTTACTTAATGTGGAACTTAGACTCATACTTTGATACCTAACAATCTCTCTCTCAAGTGAATTGAGTCACATTATAAATAAGGGAATGGCACAACCTTAAACCTAAAATCTCAAAACATTAAGTTTATGGATATTCTTTCTTATATATATATTACTCAACTTTCTCATTTTTACTCGATATGAAACTTAGACTTCTATTTAAATACATAAGACATATGAATTAATTTTTAAAACTCTTTGATTTTGCCGACTTGGCTAAGGAGCCACTAATCACAGTTTGAAGTGTTGTATATTTAGGTTATTCTATTGATTCATGATGGCGGCCTTCCCACTAAAAATTTGAGCCGCAAATTTTAGTATTGGCGTCGCATATTCAGCAGCCATGCTATTATTGTTTTCACATGCAGATGAAAAAGACACATGAAACCAGAAACTCTTGGAGCTGTTGTTCCTATGCAAGACCACTCCAAACATCTCTTACCTGCCATTTCTTCATTATTCTTTTCATCAAATGTCTTTAGATTCCTCTCACACAATTCAATCACCTCGTTGTAGAAGCTTATTAATTTGCCATTAGCCACACTTACATTGCATTATCAACACACTTGATTCCTTTGTATCTGTCCACCTTTTGACAAAACACATGCATGCACTCCCCCAATTATTGTAAACCCCGACCACACCATATATTATTATAAAATTTACAACTTGACAAGGATCGGTAATTTAATATTCAAAAGAATTTCAACTTGTTTGAATGAAAATATTTTATGTAATGCATAGATATGGCCAAACTGTTTGGTTAGACCTTAGAAAAATCAACAACTTGTTCTTAAATAATAGTAGCATTAAGGAAAAAGGACACATATAATGATATATAATATGTTTACCATTCAACCAATTAGGAACAGAAGCGTGAAGTGATTAGCTTACTACTCTGTGCACGTGGCGATTTCTTTATCTGCTTCTTATTCAATTGATTAATTTGGTTCTTAAGTTTCACAGCTGTTGAGGTAAATCCATTGTGGGCCACACATGTTCAAACTGGTATTGAAGATTTGAAGGCAGACGTATTATTTGCCGTAATAGGAAAAAGATGTTAGAAGACTCAAAGATTGCGGTGCGCACGGGTTGGTGGTAGTTGGCATGTAGTGACTATTACATGCTATGCAAGCTATAATATCAATGAGAAATTTTCAAGTCAAAGTCAATTATCCTAATTTGTTATGGTCATTGGTCAGCTTCAAAGGCTGTGTGATGCTTATGCTAACTTACGTGGGACTGTCTTCCTCCTATTAAATATTTTTTTTAAATCACTTAGATCAAATAACTCCACATTAAGTCATGGTTTCGTACGTCTGCGCCACGAATTAAAGTGAAATAATTAATCTGCATAATTTCGCTCACGTCAATGATGTGTTTTGTTGATGTAATCTAACTGCAAGTATATTTAGAGCATATTAGCGATAATATAGCTAAACATTAAGGATGGTGTTAAGGTAATAAAATTTGTTCATTAATATGCAGATTTGTGTTGATGTGTATCGATACATCTGAAATTTATTTTGGAATGCACATTCGTGAAGTTTTCTTATGGGGTGTGTGTGGGGTCTTTAAGATATACAGCTGAGTATTTGTTTGTAGTCATAGATGAAGAGATTTGGAAAGGGTTAAATCAAAGTTAAGTGGATGCTTATTAGTATTTATCAAGGATTAAGATAAATAAGTATTATGACCAGGTAACTTTCTTTTTTTTCAATAAAGTATATGTATTGTAACTTAAGAAAAGGGTTTTACTCCTTGTACCCCCACCCATATATAACTCACCTAATAATGAAAAAATGTACTTTTAGCTAAAGATGGAATATTTCTAACAAAGAGAAAAGTTGTTTTTGCCAAAACATACCAAAACAAAGATAATGTATTTGATTTGATGATACTTGATGTTCCTCTCTCTATTATTTACTATTTTAGTATAATAAAAATGTAAAGCATGAATGACTCCCTAAAATAATTTTGATCAGTTTTTCATTTTTATGTTTCTATACATAGTAATTGATTATGTTGAATTTATAATTGATTATATAAAATTACACTAAATATGAATTTTACTTAATTTTACAGATAATTAATTATGTTAGTCACACATAAATGTTTCTTTTTTTTTATAAATAATAAATTATAAAGTAAATAATTGATGAATAATGAATAATCAATTACAGTAGTGAATAATCAGTTATGTAAGGTTTCTTGAAAAAATTTAACCTTTTGTAAATAATTAATTAAGTAAAAATATATTATATTAAAATTGTCTTAAAGTATTTTCTAGATTGATGAACAACAAATTAATCGATTATATTTAATAATAATTTATTATTATATTCAGTCACTTCAAAATTTTTTAAAAAAATACTACTAGAAAATTGTTAAATAGTGACCGAAATTAGTGACTGAAAAAATCGGTTACTATCGGTGATTGAATCAGTGACCGAAAAAAATTGGTCACTATCAGTGACCGAATCAATGACTGAAAAAATCGGTCACAGATTCAGTCACAAAATCGGTCACAGGAATCGATCACAAAATCGGTCACAGATTCGATCAAAAATTCGGTCACAGATAATAATAATAATAATAAATAATATTAATAATAATAATATTATAATGCTAATAAGAATAAATAAAATAATTATAATAATAATAATAAGTGTAATTATAATAATATCAATTATAACAAGAATAATAATATGAGTAATAATAATAATAAGTGTAATTATAATAATAAGAATAATAATATGAGTAATAATAATAATATTATTAATAAGAAGAAGAAGAAGAATATTAATAATAATTGAAATTGAAATAATAAGTATAAAAATAATTGTAACATGGCAGAAAAGTTGCTTTGGTCTGATGGTTGTAGGTTCTTTCAATAAAAGTAATAAAATTACAATTAAAAATAAGATAAATAATAATAGGAATAATAGATGTTAAAATATTTTTTTTAATAAAAATAATATTCGAAATTTTTTTAAAAATATTTTTAAAATCGGTCAAAGATTCGGTCACAGAATCAGTCACAGAATCGATCACTATACATCAGCGACCAGCAAAATAGCGACTAAAATGTTTGGTCACTAAATCGGATCACTATACATCAGCAACCAGCAAAATAGCGACTGAAACGTTTGGTCACTAAATCGGTCACTGTTTTAATCAGTGACCGATTTTGGTCATTTAATGACCGATTTTTTAGTCACTATTAATGATTTTTCTAGTAGTGAGAAAGCATTACCTCTTTTAAAAGTACAATTTTCATATTTTTCAAATCAAGAGGACTTTGCTTTAGAAATATTTTTAAAGAGTACTTTTACTTAATTAATTTCTTTTGAAAGAAAGATTTTAAGGTTCATCAAGGTTGATTATGCTATAGATTAATTTGTTGTAAAATTTGTCACACAATTGATATATTTTTTTTTTGTTTTTTTACTTGTAATTTGAATTTGAAATTTATGCACTAGTCTTTGGTGTGTATAGGAGGTAATTGAGTGTTTCATTACTTTTCAAATATTCAAATACTTTTAAAGGGTGTTTTAACACTACAAGAAAAAAAGTTATTTATAAACTAATTTTTAGCTACCAAATGAAATAGTTGCTAATTGTGACCAAAATAGTCACCAAATTAGATTTTGGTTACTAAATAATTACAAAATAAAAGTAATGATTGAATTTAGTGATCAATTAAGTCAAGATAATTGGTATCTAATATTAGCTACCAAGGTTTTAGTGACTTATAGCATTAGATTCTAAATTAGTCTCGAATTAAGTTAGATATCATCGTAAAATCTAAAGCAAAATCAAGGATCGGTATATATATGTTATGAATATGGTAAGTGTTCCGAACTCAAGTTCGTTGAGACATGTTATGAATATGGTAAGTGTTTCGAGGTATTGTCCGCTTTGGAGCTCGGTTATTCCATCACAATTTTATCCTGAAAAGGCATCTTGGTGGGTTGAGAGAGGAAGGTATATTTAAACTGACATTGGTCTCGATTTTTAAGCTATGTAAGACTATATTGGGTATACCGGAACAGTAAACAATATTAAACCTACCTGTCATTTGTTAAACTCTAAACCGTAAAGTATTTCTTACCAAGATATTATATACGAGGGTTATCTTCATACAAGTAATTTATGCAAATTTAGTAAGTAATTTGTGCAAATTTAGCAGTAAGTAACACATGTCATTTGGTTTGGGAGAATGACATGTAATATAACTAGTTATAATAGAGTTGAAACACTCATAAAATGCTTCTATTAATTTTATTTTTTGTTGTTAAAAAAAATTGTTTATCAAGATAAAAATAAATAAAGTGATATTGGTTTGGATTAATTCCTATAAATAAGCGTGACAAGATTGCGGGGGAAAGACCTCAATTCTTTAAAGGGTGTCAATAAATAAGAACAAAGACATTTGACATTGTTTGAGAAAATCAAATTACTCTTATTTTCTAGTGCAGAGTGTAAAGTTGCTAGTGTGAATAAAGCTTCTCACGTAGAAGGAAGAAATGTTATATATATATATATATATATATACACTAAAATATTAATGAAATATTAATAAAGTATAACTAGAAAAAATAATAAATTTTAAAAAATAATCAAATAGTATATTAATTAAATATTAATAAAAACATTAAAATAATTATTATAACTAAAAATTATCATATTAATAATAATAATATTTTAAAAATAACAATAAATTTATAAAATAATAATAATATTAATGTTAAAATATTAATATTTATAAACTTAAATCAAATTATTCATGAAAAAATATTTATAAATAATAATAAATTTTTAAAACAAAAACTTATAAAATAGTTATAATAATAATACATTTATAAAATAACAATAAAATAATAATTTTATATTTAACTAAAATTAATTTATAATATTAAAGATAACTTAGTCAATAAATTTATATTATAACTATTTTTATTTAAATTTTATTTTATTTTATGAGAATATGTTTTTTTTTTCTACTTTTTTTTACATGCATAAACAATCTTAAATAATTCATATTTCTTTTTCAGTCAAGTTTACGGAATAATATTTTAATCAAATATGGATAATAAATATAATAATCTTATAAATTTTTAAATAAAAAACTGTTTTCTTTTTTATCATATCAATAAAATTATTCATAAACCCTATTCTCATATTTTATTTTAAATTAATTTCAACTTACAATTTTATCAATTAAATTTTTCTTTATCAATCATTATCACATTATTTACAAATTTTCGTAAACTTTAATTCTCTTTCTTTCTCATTCTCTTTTTCATAATTTAAATAATTTTATTTTTCACTATCTTTCTCTTCATTCTTATTATTTTTTTATCACTCAAATTCACTCCTTTAAAGAAAACCTACCCTTTTAACTATTGAGTAAAGGCTCTGGTCAAACCAATCATAAATGGTTTCAAGCAGTAAACTTTAATTTATATAATATTAATGTATTAACTTGCATTTACACAATATTAAGTTTATAATTTGTAATTTCAGTTATGTCCAATGCTTCATATGAAAACATTGCATGCGTATTTGAAATTAACGTTCCGCTGAAAAAAAAATAATTCAGTAAAAGTTTCATTGGATCATTTAAGCAAATCAAATTTAAAACTTTTTTATTCATAACTAAATTTAAAACTTGAAATACTTTTCTATAATAGAATATATAAATCATATACCCAGTCTTTGGGGAAACAATCATTTTAAATTCAACGTTGATTATAAGTCGTAAAATAGTTGTCATTAAAATCAAATAACAAATCCCGTTTGACATATGTGTGTACACATTGGTTATGCCAATAATAATTCAGTTGCAAAGATGTTCATACATCCACTAGTATCTCATTGAAATGAAGAAGCAACATAGTAGATGGTAGCTGTTTTTAGTTAGTGACAACTAATTTTGGATAGAATAATGATAAATTGGGGAAGTGGTGGATCATCTTTTTCCATAGTGTAAATCCAAACCCAAGTGAAGGAATATGAAGTGAATGGTGATTGGTTGTTACTGTCATGGAAAACACTAAAAAGCAAAAAGCAAATGTAGTTACTCCTGTGATGATGTGTGACTCAAGTTGAGAGCAGTTGGGTCCTCTTGGGGTTATTAATTTGGAATAGACTTATCCACAATCAACGACAATGCAAAGATCGCAAAATGTGTCCACAATCGTTGAATCCGTGTTGTTTGGTTCGTGTCCTTCTCCAATTCATAGTCCATTTCTGCCTTTTCTTGGCATCTTCTTTTACCTAGATTCCTTTTTCACTCAAATACACAAATTATTCGCTTTACATTTATCACGTGGGCTATCTCACAGTAATTTTTCAAAAGTTTCGTACCTAGTTAATTACTAACTAATTAATCAATTATCATGTCTAATCACTCATAAGTTTCAATAAATAATTAGATTAGTACTAGTACGCCACTTGCAGTGAATTTATAGGTGATGATACCAATGTGAAACTTTATAAAGTTTTGTTTTATATACAAGGGAGAAAGATTTACAAATTATAATATTTTAAGATTTTAAATTGATTGTAATATTAAATTTATGTATATTTTGTTCTTTTTAATAATCAGAATGGATTTTTATAAGATAAAAATAATGATACACCACATATGTGCTCAATATGATGATTATTACACCAACATACAAAATATTTATTATATCAAAATAAATAATGACTAACATAATAAATGTTTATGCTTCACTAGAAAAAAAATAAATAAAAGTTTGTTTTTTCTTGCACCTTAAACAATTTTAATCTCTTCTCTCAAATTTAAACACTATACTTGATTTCATCTTCACACTCACGTATTTAATAATATTATTGTTTAATTTTTATGGTATGAATGTGATAATATTAATATCAATTAACACAAAAGTGTAGAGTATGTAAAATATGAATGTCAATTAATTGATATAATGATTTTTGAATTTTCTTTTTTTCTTATAATTTGTAGATGATATATTTTAAAATTTTAAGTAAAATTTTAGATTTGGGTAAATGTTTTGTATTTGTATATTGAAATGTAGATTTCTCTTATCATTTCTTAAATAAAATTGTTTGTTGATATGATTGATAAAATGAATATTAAAATAACTCAAGAAACATCAAGTGATCCTAAACTTGAGCCCAAAGAAAAGAGATACAAGGACGAACATATTTTAGATGAAATTACTTTAATAAATTGTTCAATGATAAAGCTTTACGCAAGTTTTGTGAAAATATTTAATGGGAGATGAAAAATAAGATTGGAATTTAAAGTCTTATATGTTATATTGATCCTTCTAAGAAATTTAAAAAGGAAACAATGAAATTAAGGTTTGTAAAGCTTGTTCTTAATCATACTTAAAAATATATAAAAAAAAAACTAGAAAATTGGTCAAAAAGTAGTGAATGTCACCATAAGTATGATAAAAATAGAACATGATCATCCGTTATATTTTTGTTAAATTTTTGTTAAGTATAGGAGATTTAGAGAATTGGTGAAATACTTATGTTTCAGTACTAAAGTACCTTTTAGGTATGTTTCCACTATCTATGTGATCAATATATATGAAATTTAAAAAAGCAAATTAGTCCAAAATCTCTAGTAAAATATCTTTGATATTTGATTTGTGAATTTCTTGTACTATTATATATTATATTTTATAACACGTTTTGTAGGATTGAATTGACTAAAATAATATATGAATTCTTGAAAGATTGAGAGGGAATTTTTTCATTAACATTGGAAAATGCTTCAACAAAAGGTACAATAGAAAAAAAAATGTTAAAAGAATGACTTTTGAATAACAATAATGGTTTATTATGCAAAGTGCATTTTTTTTTTTTCATATTTGATGTTGTGTTCGTGTCTTGAAGTTCAAAATAGTTTAAATATTTAAGGTTAAGATTTGGAGAAAATATAAAACATGTTAAGGGTGAGAGGAAAAATAAACGTTTTTAAAATTTGTATTGTTAAAATAGGTAAGGGTGATATAGATTGGTTAATGTTTACATGTTTATTCTATGTGGAACACCATATTTTTTATGCTTGAAAAATGCACTTACATGTTGATGTATTTTCAATAATCTTGCATTTGAATATGCGAATTATATACTTTGTTCTGCATCCATTTTATTTAATCACAAATATGATGTCTCATTCCTCCCATGTAACATAAAAATTTGTATATTGTTCAAGTACGGAAAATTAAATGTTTTGTTGGTAAAAAATGTTAATCATAAAGTATGAGGCAAATAATTTTTCATAAAAAAAAATGATAAATATTAGAACAATTATAATGGCATTCTTGCAATATAATCATAATCTTGATCCTTGTTATAAGTTGTTCCTTCAAATATTAATTTTAATGCAATAATCTGTCAAGCAAAAACATAAGTGTTAAAACGCAAGTTATATTTTCTATTTTCACGAGCACGTGAATGTATTTATAAAAGAAACAATTAAAGGGAGACAAAGTTCTTAAGCTCTTCTTATCTTTTCTAAGAAAAAAAATCTTTAGATCACAATATTATTTCATTAATATAAGTTTATATTTTGTTTCTATGTCATTTAATTACTTGTTATATTTTATATTTTTTATTTTTTACTAGAGTAATGTAGGAGTTCATCTAATTTAGACAAATATTTATGTTACATGTAGTTGTCAATTCATGTACAATTTTAAAATTGTCCAATTACAAGAGGACACGTGATCTTTTAAAAGGAGATGTCTCTTGGTCGGACAAATAAAAAAAAAAGACAATATATATGATAACTTTTTAAGAATTGAGAATTGAAAATAATGTTCCAATAGATACTTTACCGATTTATATCATAATTTTTTTTTGTTTAGACTTGAGACTTAAAATTTATATTCGAATATATAT
>Ga0209700_107492_pt1 | contig 15334 bp, 6 predicted proteins | sample SiratroredBW_FD_187528 | JGI IMG/M metagenome (GOLD analysis project Ga0209700, IMG submission 187528) | Root nodule microbial communities of legume samples collected from California, USA - Siratro red BW (SPAdes) (version 2) | ecosystem: Host-associated > Plants > Roots > Nodule | place: USA...
GAACCAAGCTCTTGGAGCTTGTTTTAACCCGTAAAGAGCTTTTTGTAGCTTGTAAACTTTGTGTTCACTTCCCTCCCTTACATACCCCTTCGGTTGATCAACATACACGTCTTCATTGATTTCACCATGAAGAAATGCAGATTTGACGTCTAACTGAAGAACTGTCCATCCTTTGCAAGATGCAATAGCCAAAATCAGTCTTATAGTGTCCATTCGAGCAACAGGAGCAAATACTTCTGTGAAATCAACCCCCTGTTGTTGAGAGTATCCTTTTGCAACGAGTCGGGCTTTATATTTGTCAACTTCACCATGTTCATTCAGCTTAGTTTTGAAGATCCACTTCACACCAATTGCTTTAGCTCCGGGCGGTAGGTTAACAAGCTCCCAAGTCCGATTCTTTTCAATGGATTTTATTTCATCATCCATTGCTTTTCTCCACTTCTCTTCCTTCACGGCATCTTCAAATACAGTTGGATCTTCAGCTCCAACATCCTGTATCATATAAGCTGCTTCTTCACCTTCACTCAACCCTTCTCCACTCACATAATCACCCATCCATCGTGGCTGCCTTCTTTCTCTCCCCTCAGCTTCAGTACCTTGTGAAATTCCCTCTCCACTTCTAACTTCACTATTTTCATCACTGCTCTCAAACTCTATATCACCAACAGACCCATCACTCACATCTCCATCATCATTAATTTGATTTTCAGTTTCTCCCTCATTCTCATCACCATTCAAATCATCATCTCCCCATTCTAATTGAACCCCGATTTGATCCCGAAATTCCTTTTCCCATTCCCAATTCCTTTCTTCCTCAAATATAACATCCTTGCTAACTACAATTCTTCTAGTCTTAGGATCAAACAACCTGTATCCTTTTGACTCTTCACTAACACCCAAAAAAATGCAAGGAAAACTTTTATTATCTAATTTACCTCGCTTTGCATCTGGAACATGCACATGTGCAACACAACCCCATACTCGAAAATGATCAACTGATGGTTTTACACCGCTCCATGCTTCTTGAGGGGTGATATTTTTTACTGCAAAAGTGGGACATCGGTTCAGCAAGTAAAATGTCCAATTTACAGCTTCAGTCCAGAATGATTTGGGCATTTTCTTGGCAGCTAGCATACACCGCGCCATGTTCATCACGGTTCTATTCTTTCTCTCGGCAACACCGTTTTGATGAGGTGTGTAGGCTGTTGTAAGTTGTCGTTTGATCCCCTCTTCCTGGCAAAATGCTTTGAAATCCAGAGAAGTGAATTCACCACCTCTATCTGTCCTCAAGCATTTGATGGGTTGCTCTACTTCCTTTTCAACCATCTTCTTATAGTTCTTAAAGCATTCCAACGCCTCTGATTTCTCATTCAACAAGTACACCCATGCTTTACGACTGTAATCATCAATAAAACACAATATGTACCTTTTCCCACTATTAGATATGGGATCAATAGGGCCACAGATGTCTGCATGAACAAGCTCCAACACCTTCTTCGCTCGCCATTCACTTTTCTTCGGTATTGCATTTCGATGTTGTTTGCCGGTGAGACATTCGGCGCATACTGCTTTTGAAGCTTTTAAATCGGGCAGCCCATGTACCATTTTCTTGGATTGAAGAAGTCTCAACCCCTTGAAACTTAAATGGCCATATCGTTGATGCCAAAGGTGTGTGAGGTCGGAGGAACTAGTCAGTAAGCACTCTTCTGATAGTGGTTTAGTGACTGATGAGCTATCATTTATGAGCACAAACATTCGATTCGAACTCATCTTTGTGTGTGCAATCAGTCTTTTGTCTGGATGATACATAGAGCATGATCCATTGTTTATGACGATTGCTACACCTTTCTCCTGAAGCTGTCCCACACTCAACAGATTGTTTCTAAGTTCAGGAACATAGTAAACATCTCTGATAACAAAGCTCAGACCATTAAACATCAGCTTCACACTACCCTTCCCAGCCACTGTCATTCGAGTGTTGTTTCCACACTTCACCGAATGTCTAAGTTCCTCCACCAGGTTTGAGAACATGCCCTTGTCGCCACACATATGATTCGAACAACCTGAGTCAATAAACCAAGCATCACTCCTCTTTGCATCAAGTTTCTCTACGTATGCCATCAACAACAACTCTTCATCTTTGTCCACCTCAACATAATTGGCTTCCTTATTCCACTGGGGACACTCATATTGAAAGTGTCCTAAATTATGGCACTTGAAACACTCCACCGTGGCTTTGTTGAAAGTTTGGCGCCCTCGGCCACGTCCTCTTCCTCGGAACGATCCTCTTCCACGACCTCTGCCTCCTATTTGATCTTCCACCTTAAGAGCTTGATCACTATCATACCTCATCACCCTCTTGAATTTCTGCTCATGAATTACAAGAGAGCTTTGCAATTCATCAATTGAAAGTGATTCAGTGTCTTTAGACTCCTCAATCGATACAACCACGTAGGTGAATCTGTCTGTCAAGGTCCGGAGAATTTTTTGTACTACTTTAGAATCAGGCATCTCTTCTCCATTGCTTCTCATCTTATTTGCTACTGCCATGACTCTGGAAAAGTATTCTGTGATTGTTTCGCCTTCTTTCATCTCTAGCACTTCAAAATCTCTTCTTAAGGAATTTAGAAGAGATCTTTTTACTCTGTCATTTCCTCCATACTTCCTTTTCAGTGAATCCCAAACAACTTTGGATGTGCTCCTATCCAAAATTTGTTCGAAAACTGCTCGGTCAATAGCACGGAATAGGTAGTGTTTCACCTTGTGGTCTTTCAACTTATCGCTCTCCAACTGCTGCTGCTCAGCAATATTTGTAAGAGCTGCTCCCCTGGGTTCGTCTACCCCAGATTCAACTAGCTTCCATAATCCTTTAGCTCTAAGCAAATTTTCCATTAATTCACTCCAATGATCATAGTGATGACCATCGAAGTATGGAATCTTTGCAGAAATCTTCTCTTCACTCATCTTTCTGTGTTTATCTCAATCAGAACCAGTGGGGCTCTGATACCACTTTGTTGAGTAAAATGGAAATACTCTGCTACTTTTTATTCAAACTCAAATAGGCTTTAAATAGCCTTTACAAAATAACCAACTACAGAAAAATAGGAAACGTTAACAACTCAAAAGAACTAGTCAACAACTAATTAAGATCTACTGAAACAGAAAAATATCAGCTCCTAATTTCAAGCAAACACTCACGACCCTTTCACATCCTGCTTGCCAAGTACATCAGCTCGCCCAATGACGAAATTTTAGGGACGATGTTAAAGAAAAGATTTGGCAAATAGCTCCCAGTTGTTATGGCGGTATCCGCAAAACCCAGTAGAACAAACGTTATTTCCTTGCAAACCTTTTCGAAGGAGACATCCGCAGCGTCAGAGAACCCTGAAAAGAGATAATCGCAGAGTCTCCTTTCATTGGCAAACACTATCTTCCCAGCTGCCCTGTACGCTTTTAACCACTTCTCAACCTCCTTGTTGGGCGTTTGAAATTGCAACGCAAGTGCCCGCAAACACTGTTCTACAAACTCCCTTCGAGATTTGCTGTAAATCTCGCTGCATTCCTCCATAAGACCTGCTTCCACCATCAGCTTCACGGCTTCCTTGAGGCACCTCATAATTCCCGATGGAATTGCATCCATCACCAAGTTCACATCAGGATACGGTACTTCCCACATTTCATTTTGCTCCTCGGCCACGGCTTTAAGGTATTTGTTGACGTGACTACAAACCATGGGAACAAGCATCTGATTCTCCTTCTCAAGCTCCTTTATGCAATTCATGAGGTGTTGTTGGATGATAAGACTATCATCTTGTGGATGTGAATTGCTTTGAGTGAGTAGATGGTCTTGGAATCTAAGATCCCAATCTTCTCGTGAGCTACCTAGAGTACTATCAACATACGCTTGTTGTGACACGATAATAACATGACTGCTATTACTTACACTCTCTGAATCATCAACTTGAATGGTTACTGGATTTTGGACCGGGAGCTGAAGATTCTCCACTTGTGTGTCGCGTAGATAGTCACGAAGCTGGAGGAGGGAATAACTGAAACACCCTCCAATAATGACTAACCACCATTTAATCTTCATGAATTGAACTATTAGACATGAACAGAAGAAATATAGTAAATCGGTCTGGAATCCAAATTGAGTGAGATTTGATAAGCCAAGCGACATGGTAGCGAAAGCAGCATAAGAGATGAGGCTGTATGCATCTGGTTTACCCTTCACCACGTTATCAAACCAAAAGGAATAAACAGAGGTCATTATTAGAACCATGAATGCCAAATGAGCTTCCAGCCGGAGAGAGGTGGAGCGGGACCTTGCCGGTGTGAACAAGATGGCAAGGCAAATGATGGAACTGAAAACAGTATAAAGAAGGATTTTCCAGCAGCTCCAGTTTCCCAGTAAATAGTTGAAAGAGGAACTGAGTGCATAAAAGACCAGTCCAACAACAGATGAGGCAAGACATACAAGTCTCAGTACCTTTGGTTTCTTCAACCATCTCAGAATTTGGTTGAGCATGGGCAAGCTTATCCACCCATTCATCCACCACAAACAGAGAGCCTCCATTTTTGGGCGAGAGAAACTAAAATTTCATGTTCAAAAAAGTAAAGGGAGAAAAGTCAATTTAAGCTAAAAAATTCATACACAATTACACTCACGATAGACCCCACACGTTTGCTTTCCGTTGGTGGTTTCCACGAACTTTCAAAGAAAAATATTAAACTCCCACTTTAAATCTTTGACGTAGCAATTTTATATACGTGGCAAAGGTAAATATATAATATAGATAAAAATTTAAAATCCTTTGGGGTTGGAAAAAACAGCGAAAAACGAAGAGTATTTTTGTACACCCACGTTCAAATCCCTGTCCATAAGTCAAGCGGGAGTATTAATATTTAGGAATACATCCTTTCACATCAAATAAATTTTTACAACAATTTTATACTTAATATTTTACTTTTCATTTTCTCTTTCTTTTTTATAAATAAAAAAATTACTTTTATAATAAATTTTAAAAAATAGAATGTCATGCGATTATTACTGTTATTAAATAATTTTTTTTGTCAATATATGATTTTTGTTCTTGGAGACGTCATAAAGCGTATTGAATAGGAAACAATAAATTTGTGGAAGGACAAAGTTTAACAAGATAAATTGAAAATGAAAAGGGTAAATACTCACGTTATCGAATTACACTTATCCTAATTTTTTTAAAATTCTTTGTAAGTTTTTCCTATTTTTAATAATATTTCATTTTTTTTACACTGCACACACATTTTCGTCAATTTTAAAATTATATTTATACTCATAAGAAAAAAGATTATTGTAATGATCAGAAAAATTATAAACATAATTTTAAAAACAAACAAAATGTCATCATAATTTACTCGAAATGAAAATATTTAAATATACACTTATAATAAGGTTCCAATAAAACTTGCAAATATAAAAATAAAAAATTGGTAAGTTATACGTAGGTAAAACTTATTGAAGTCACTTTACCACATAAAATTACTCGTTTCTGAAATGTTCTCGTGAAATATAATATACACAAAACTATTTTTAATCTTTTGAAGTCATGTTTCAATTTATGCTTCTTTCATATTATTTTATATTTAACTTAAACAACTATTATAAAAAAGCAACTTAAGTGAAATGTAAAAAGAATTTTTTATTTATGTATTGATCTTTAATAAAAAAGTAAAATTTATCTCATGTAATGTAGCAATTCACTAATCCAAGGTTTGGTTAGCTGATAATACAGTGTATGATATACGTGTTGGAAAATTAGGAAAAAAATACATTGGTATCACTTATAAGCTTTTAGTACACAATATTAATATTTTTTTTGGTTGGATATAGTTTTTATTAATTATTTATACATTTAATAGTATAAACATAAAATAATTATCTATTACATATGTAATTTTTTTATGTATATAGATTGGACCTCCCTTAACCTTCCTTATATATGTATAAATATATTGTTGTTGATAAAATAATGTTTAATAAAGAATTAGTTGGGTGATGAAACATTCTATCACATTCGTCTCATCTACATGTCATTTATGATTTTAACAACATTTGGATTATCAAAAACTACTAAAAGATTTCAAAAAAGCTTACAAATGAATCGTCTTTTACCATCTCGTTAGTATTGTATTTATCATTGTAATTGACCTTGTAGCGTGACAATCCGTACTTGAGACATTTTTTCGAACCTTCAAACACTTTTTTGTATAAAATGCACATTGATACATGCAAGTCCATTTTTATATTTTATGTCCATAAAATAAAATATCTTATTCACCTCATTATTTTGATTGGATAGTGTATTTCGTTATAGAAGCATATGTCATTCAACAACTGAAGCAATTATGTGAAGTTTATATCAGTTCACCTATTAGTTGCTTTCAAATTCTTCAATCTTTTAAGACATTATTGACAACTGTTTGAAGTTAGTTGAATCATAATATAATGTAATCTTTACATTGTTAGTCATATCTTCATATTCATAGGCTTATGCAAAGGATTCCATATTAACATCTCAAATCATATCCTTCAACTAGTCATCTACACTTACATGGATAATTATAGGCATAATTATTAAAAACATCACTTTCAACCATGACTATTGAAAACATCCATTTTCAATAGCGATTTAGTGTATACTTATTATTATTTGCTCTTCCAATGATGATTCAAAAACAACTATCATTCTAAAGTTTTAATTATTTATAAGATATTTGTTGGTTTTTACAATGATATTTCTATATATTGGAAAAACATTCTCAAAGCTAGTTTTTATATAAGTGTGATAGTTTTTTCTTTAAATTATCTTATAGTTAGTTTAGAAAAAAAATTAAGAGTATGTTTGAATAAGATATTCTATTTAAAAAAGGATAAAATAAAAAATATATGAAAAGAAATTCCTTACTTCATTTTTTCTTTCTGAAAAGACTTACGTAAAAATTTGTTCAAAAAGAAAAAGAAGAAAATATGTATATTTATGTATAAGTTTTTGAAAAACATTTTTAAAAGTTACTGGAAAGATAAATGTACATTACATAATAACAAAGAGATAAACATAAGCAAAAGGTAATTGTAGCAAGGAATAATTATTACGGCTTAATTCTAATATTCTCTAAGGATGATTCTTCAAGATCAATCACATAATGTTAGGAATTAGATGGTTTAAAGGAAATGGTAATAAAAATTAAAGGAAAACAATCGAATGCATTTATAACGCTACACACTTGTGATCATGAATTTATTTAAAAAATAGATAGAAGACTTTGACAATTAAACTAATATCAATTATATTATTTTGTCTTTATGATAGAATTAAATTATTATCAATTATGTTATTTTATTTTTATAACAGAATTAGCGTGTAATATTTTTATTTGTTTTCTCTTTCTTTAGTTAGACCTACCATGGGTACACTATTTGTATATATTTATTTTTTTACTTTTGTGTGCTCAATGGTAAAACAGAGAAAATATTTTTATTTTTATATCTTTTGTTCATATATTCATTTTACAATATGATATTTATTTTATAATATGGTATCAAAGTAATGATTTCAAAGCTCTAATTGCTACATTTACTCATGACTGAAATTATTGATCTCTTACCAGATTCCTTGTTATCATTGGATATAATTTGTTCTCTCGATACACAACAAGAGAGACAAACTTTTAGTGATCAGTCCAAGGCCATGATTGATACTAGTAAAAGAAGTTATGAAAGACGATATACTTCTAATGTTTACAATCATTGTGGAAAGGCATGACATATGATTAATACATGCTATAAAAGGCATGATTTTTCACCTTAGTTCAAGTTTAAAAATCATAAAACAGATTATAATAATAATCATCAAAATCATGAAGGTTTAAAGTCAGAAATACATTCTTAGCAATTTGGTTTTACTCCTGAGTAATATAAAAAATTGTTAGCCATTCTATAACAGTCTAAATCCAGTGACAATGCTTCTAATCAAATCCATGTTATTCCTTCCAACATGACAATACACATTGGTACAAAATTTCTTCTTCTTTAAGTTCTTGGATTCCTTATAATGGTGCTATTGACCATATTTGTTCATTCTTAACTTATTTCCCTTCATATCGTCAAATTAATCCTATTAGTGTTAAATTACCAAATGAAAAGAAATCAAATCATTGCCAATTATTCCAGAAGTGTTTTTCCCAATCAAAATTATGTCATAGATAATGTTTTGTATATTTCTAATTCTACTTTTAATCTTCTTTCAGTAGCAAAACTGATTAATAATTTATCATGTGTAATTACATTTGACTCTAGTTGTCACATTCAAGACAAGAACTCTTTAAAAATGATTGGTTCAAATGAGATGTAAAACAAACTTTATATACTCAAGGTCCGTTCTTATAAAAAACTTCAAATCAAACCTATCTAATCTACCCATACTGTCAATCTTACTGCTGTTAAGACTTTATTCGACAAGAGTACCGAGTCACAAGTAGTATAGTGAATTAAAGATGTCGATTCCTCAAGGAACAGTTCGGTTTTAGAATTTCAGCGTCACTACTCAATAAGTAAATTTAGTTTTAATGGAAGGTTTAGTTTGACTAACAAGTACTACGAACATGCAACTTAAGAATAAAGTTAATAAGCAGTAAAAGTATTCTGAAACGATTGGAGAAACACCCTGGGATTGAATTCATCTAATCTTACTCATTCGTAACTTGAACAAATCGTGAAATATAACAGTGGCAACTATTCAATTTTGATGCACATACAAAAATCACCCAAATTGATTCCTCAAATCTGAGATTCATAAGAAAACTTCCTAGATGCAGATTCCTCAGCTATCTAATCGGTTATCCAACATTAAAAGAAGATGTTTTGCATACAGTATGTCGGAACCCTATTCTTAGAATCCCAAATAATTATGTATTTTCCTCTAGGTCATAAACTCAAAATCACTTTCCAGTAGCTTTCAAGAATTAAAAACAAGATTCTATAGATAATATAAAATCAAGTATGAAGAATGAGAGGAAAACCCCAAATCTGAATAATACTAAATATTATAAATCACAATCTCAAGTACAATTGAGTTTCAAAAACATTACATTTAATCCCAAGATATGAAGACTTAGCTACCCATGGCAGCCATTAAAGCTCAACAGTCGGAAGATAGCTTGAGAACGGAAGGTTTTTGCTCTGATCTCGTCACTTCTATGCTTCTTTGCTCCTCCAAGTTCAGATCCCCTTTCCTCTCCTCTCCAACCTTTATAAACACGTTTCCTGGTTTAATTCGAGTGACTTTTCGCTTGAGTTAACCAATTTTCGCCCAGGCGTGCTCGTTTCAGCTTCTGTCAAAAAGGTTTCTCGCTCGGGCTAAATACTCCTCGCCTGAAGCGAAAATTCAAGGTACACTCTGGAATGATCTCACCCGTGCGAAATGCTTCTCGCCTGGGACAAGATTTTAATGTGCTCTCTGGAGTGATCTTGCCTAGGCGACATCTCCTCGCCCGGGCAAGAATCTCTTCGACTGGGGCGAGCTATGGACGACAACCTCTACACCTTATCTCTATTTAGACTTGCATTCGCCTGGGCGGACTTTTCCTTGCTTGAGCGAGTATTCGTTTGACTTTTTGGCTCTTTTTCTCCGCAGATCTTCCAATCTTTATTTGTCTTCATATTTCTCTTCCTGAAAGTCACAACAACTGAGATTAATTGAAATCTTTCGACTCATGAATTAGTTTTTAAATGCAAATCCAAAAACTCTACATTTGGGTTAAATATTTCCTTAAGAACACTTAAACTCTCACAAATTCCAGTCTTTTCATGTCTGAAACTACAGTAATTTGGCACTTATCAACTGCTAGTGATCTTTGGATACTTTAACATTTTTTATTAAGACATGTTTCAAATAAATACATTGATGTTATCAAAAATAATTTTTTTTTTGTTAAAAGTAACAAATATTCTATTTGTGATGTTTGTCATTTTGCAAAACAAAAAAGACTTCCCCTTCCTTAGTACATCCAAATATAAAAAAAATGTTTTGATTTGATTCATTTTGATCTATGAGGACCATGCTCAATATCATCAATTCATGGTCATAAATATTTCTTGACCATAGTTGATGATTATTCAAGGTACACATGAGTTTTTCCTTTAAAACAAAGATATGAAGTTGTTAAGACTTTGAAAAATTTTGTTGTGTTTATTCAAACACATTTGAGATAGTAATAAGAAGTGATAACGAGATTGAATTTCTCATGACTAATTTTTTTTATTAACAAATAAATAATACATCAAACTTCATGTGTCAATACTCAACAACAAAATAGTAGGGTTGAAAACAAACATGGTCATTTATTAAATGTAGCAAGAGCTCTCCTGATACAATCTGATTTATCCAAAATTTATTGGTCATATTCTGTGATATATGTTACGCATATTATAAATATGTTCACACATCTATTTTAAATGTTTTTTCTCCTCGTGAAATGTTTTACAAAATTCCACCAGATTTTAATCACATGAGAAATCTTGGGTACTTGTGGATTTAAGTGTTCTTTAAAATAGTAATTACTCCTAATTTGAGAGTTTTTTAATCTAAATTTAGGTTTCGAGTCCTGAGTTAAAGGAAATAATTTGATCTCAACTATTGTGAAATTTTAGGTATAAAAAAAATGAAGAAAATAAGAGATTGGAAGATTCATAAAGAAAATAAATAAAAGATTTAAAATAAAAAAAAGCCCAAACGAAAAGTCACTTAACCTAGGCCCGAAAACGACTTTAAAAGGGCGATTTTAGGTTTTCTGAGGGTATCTAGACCTAGAGGAAGGAGAGCAGCCGTCAAGGACGAAAGCAATTCATCAATTCTTCTTCTTCTCTAACAATATTCATTTCCTTGGATTGTATTGGCTACCATGAGTAGCTAATTCTTCATCTTTGGGATTGAATGTAATCTTTTGAACTCATTTGTATTTTGGTGATCTTTATATATAATATCCAATTTCTACGCAATTGATATTTTCATCTTATGCTTAATGCTAGATTTTATCTTATCAATAGAGTCTTGATTTTGATTCTTGAATTTAACTGGGAAGTACTTTTAAGTTTCTGACCTATAAATTTAACTGGGAAGTACTTTAACTAGGAAGTACTTTTAAGTTTCTGACCTAGATACTCAATATATTGGCATACTAAGGATATGTTTTGATGTATTGATTGTGTATAACATTTGTTCTTAATGCTGGGTAATTTACTAAATAACTAAGTAGTGTTTAGGAAATTTCCTTATGAATTTCATGTTAGAGGAATCAGTACGAATGATTTTTACATGTGCATCAATTGTGAGTAGTTACGGATATTGTATGTTTTTATCAAATCCAAAATATGAATGAGGGAGATAGATGAAGTTCAATTCCAGAGTTCTTCTAGATATTTTAAAACCACTTTTGATATTCGTTAATTTATTTTGCAATTGTTCTTTTATGTTCTTTTTTTATTTAAATCAAATCATTATAAAACCATCCTAAAAAATTTATTTGCTTAGTGAGCAATGGAAACTGAGATTTTTAAGCAAAATTGTTCTCTGTGGGATCGACATTCATACTTTAAAATCTATATTACTTTTGACTAAGTACACTTGCCGAAAAAGTTCAACATCTTCTATGAGCATGTTTTCCAATAAAAGGATTGAGGTTATTAGCAATGAAATTGACAGTCCAAACATTCATGATTAAAGTTCTTTTAGAAAAGATTAACTTGTTTCGAGTCAGCTATCACAAGTCATTTTTGCTGATAATATTGAAAATAATAGTAATAATGACCATGAATTAGAATATCATTTTTGCACCCCTTGTGATAATGTTAATAATGACCAAGAATCAAACATTCATGTTTCAGAATAAGTTTGTTCCCATAGAGACCAAAAGCTCAATGAAAATCATGAAACAACACAATCAATTTGAATGAGTACCAGAACAAAAAGATCACCTGAGTATCTAAAGGATTATCATTGTAATCTCAATGTTTTCAATACATCTTTTAGAGTTAAATATCATTTGAAATATATTTTGTCTTATAATAAATTATGACCTTCTTATAAATCTTTTATTATGTCTATTTCTTCACATGATGAGTCAAACACTTATTTTGTAGTTGTGAAACATGACTGTTGGAGAAAGGCTATACAGTGTGAGATATTTGCTTTTAAATCAGATCAAACATGGAAGACTACTCTTCTATCCAAGAACAAAATTGTCATAGGTTGCAAATGGGTATTCAAAATAAAGAATAAGGCTAATGGGATTGTTGAAAAATATAAAGAGATATTAGTGGTGAAAAGATACACACAAATATAGAGCATTGATTACATTGAAACTTTTTTCTCCAGTAGCAAAAAATGACCACTATAAGGTTATTTCTTTCTCTAGCTTCTATATATAATTGGGAATTGAAACAATAAGACATAAATAATGCCTTCTTACATACACAGTTGGAAGAACTTGTATACATGGTTGGTCCTCCTGAATTGACTTCTATTCAACCAGGACAAGTTTGTAAATTAAAAAAAGACTTTATATGGCCTTAAGCAAGCTAGTAGAGAGTGGTTTGCTAAATTGTCATCCTTTTTATTTTTGCAGGATATACTCAATCTATGAATGATCATTCCTTATTCATTAATTCTTCTGAAGGATCTTTTACAACGTTATTGGTGTATGTGAATGATATAATTTTGGCAGGAAATGATAAAAAAGAGATTGATTGAGTCAGAGAGGCTTTGAATAAGACATTCAAGATCAAAGATCTTGGTGATTTAAGACATTTTATTAGTTTTGAAGTAACAAGAAGTAAGAAAGGGATAATGACGAATCAAAGGAAATATGCATTGGAATTATAAACAAATATAGGTCTTCTAGTCTGCAAACTTACAGTCACTCCTATTGATAATCTTGTTAAATTATCTTCTACTAATAGTGTCTCTTTCACAGATATTCAAGCTTGTATAAGATTGATTGGAAGGCTTTTGTATCTTACTAATACCTGACATAACCTTCTTTTGTTCAGCAACTTTCACAGTTTCTTAGTAAGCCTACAATTGCTCATTATAATGCACTAATTAGAATTCTCAAACATATTAAAAGAGCTCTAAGTCTTAGCTTATTTTTCTCTTCCAGCACTTTTGCCGTCTAAAAGCTTTTTGTAACAGTGATTGGAACACCTACACTGATTCAAGGCAATCAGGGAATGGTTTTAGTATGTATCTTAAGAATTTCCTTATATATTTAAATTCAAATAAGCAATGAACAATATAAAAGAGTTTCTATGAAGTTGAATACATAATAATGACCACAGTTACACCTGAAATTCAATGGCTCGTTTATTTTCTTCAAGATTTAAAAATCTCTTTTGAGCACTTATCTCTTTATATTGTGATAATAACTCAACATTATTTGCTCCCCAATTTGCAGGGGTTCAGAAGATATAGATAAAGGATTTTTTAAAAAAAACTAATATCAATTATATTACTTTATCTTTATAATAAAACCAAATTATTATAATATTATTTTATTTGTATCACATAATCAAAATGTAATATTTTTATTTGTTTTTCTTTCTTTAACTAAATCTAGATATTTTCATTCTCGTATATTTAGTTCATTTTTATTCATCTATTCATTTTATAATATGATATTTATTTGATAACAAATTTTGTATTCTAAATTTCCGAAGTTCATATTCTTTTCTTGTCTTCCAGATTCATCCCCTCATCTAGAAAAAACAAGTCGTTAAGACAATTTTGAATGTCTACAATTCCGAACTTAACATAATCATAGACTCGATTACCCAAAACAACTAGAAACCTGTGAAAAAAATTTCCATATTCTGACAATAAGAACGCTTCTATGGATTTTATTATTCGTTCCCTCTGTCGTTTTTCAGAGACCGTCCATGTAGATTGAATTCTGCATGTCTCCTCAAAGTGAAGGTTGAACAATTGAAGCTGACATTTCATTAACTCCGCTGCCACATCAGCTTCCGCCAACTCATTTGTCTCCACCTTCAAAAAGTCCACCAACTTATTCCAGGAGCTTCTTAGATAGAGGTTGCAGTTATGTTCCACCTTCATTGTGTTTTGTCGAAACCAATCATCGTTGAATTTCAAATCATGGGCCTTTTATTGTATGTAGGTGAGATTATTGATCATAAAAACATAGCCCAAAGCGGGGTCAGTGTAGTACTCTTTAGACTTGACTTCCAACTCGCTCTCTCACAACTCAATCATCCTTGCTATCATCAGCCAAAGTGAAGAAATTCTGATGCGGACATATTCGCCAGCCGGCTTTATCGAACCTTTACAAATTCCAAGGATGTAGCTCATTACTTTCTTAGTAATCAGATGAAGACCTCCGTTGGTAACAGGTGCCTGAACATTATTAGTGTAAATCTTAATCCTCAAGCCTTTTAGCATAGCCAATCTTTGCCTGACGTCTTGAAGATCACCTACGAACGACATTTTGTGAAACAGCATGCGTAAGATAGCCGCCAGCTCGCCCAATGAATCCGACATTTTGGGAACGATGTTGAACAAAAGATTCGGCCAATAGCTCCCAGTTATGGTAGTGTCGGCAAAACTCAGTAGACCCATCATCACTTCCTTGCAAACCTTGTCGAAGGAGACATCCGCAGCGTCAGAGAACTCTAAAAAGAGGTAATCGCGGAGTCTCCTTTCATTGGGAAACAGTACCCTCCCAGCTGCCTTGCACGTTTTTAACCACTTCTCAACGTCCTCACCATTGGGCGTTTCAAATTACAACCCAAGTGCCCCCACAACAAACAGAGAGTCTTCATTTTTGGATGAGAGAAACCCCTCATTGTGACGAAAACTTTATAGAAAGTAAAATTTCATGTTCAAAAAAGTAAATGAAAGAAAAAAGTGAATTTAAACTAAAAATAATTGTTAGACAATTACACTGAAGGAGTCATATAGATAGACCCCACACGTTTTGTGTAGGGGGTTTCCATGAACTTTCAGAGAAAAATACTTGCGGACTGTGAAGGTTGTGAGAAGAGTTCTAGATTCATTGTTAGAGACGTCATAAAGCGTGTTGATTTGGAAAAAAAATAAAGATGATTTGTCTTGGACTTAGGGTGTAGGCATGTTCGTGATTCTCTACTCTCTGTGCAGAGCCTCTCTTGTCTTGGCTGATGAAGGAATAATCTAAGAATACTAATCATTATGAAGGATCAAAATTTTTTGATGTTTTATGAATTCTGTAAGCATATAGCCATGTTAGTTTACATGAGATATGT
>Ga0209700_107493_pt1 | contig 15333 bp, 12 predicted proteins | sample SiratroredBW_FD_187528 | JGI IMG/M metagenome (GOLD analysis project Ga0209700, IMG submission 187528) | Root nodule microbial communities of legume samples collected from California, USA - Siratro red BW (SPAdes) (version 2) | ecosystem: Host-associated > Plants > Roots > Nodule | place: USA...
GGATGCGATACTCTAATTTCTTGCCCACTTTGAACAAGTGATCACGGATAACTTGAATGCAGTTGACTCTGATTTTGGACGTGATGCAGTACATAAGAATCAAGTCTTCCTCAGTCAAGGTAGCATGGTTGAAGCCTCTGGGTGTGAGTATCCAGATAACAATGTAGGCCAGAATTCTGGGTATTGCTGCTAAACCACCAACATTGTTGTTAGCACCAAGGCTAAGCATGTGATTTGATGAAGTCAATATTGTGAGCACCAAGGCTTAGCATGTGAAGCTGATGAAGACTGCCTCATGAAGAATCTGTTGGAACCAACCTGGACCAGAATTGTTCAAGTGAAGACTTTGTGCCAACATGAAGATAGTTGGGTGACTAGGTCTTGGTCCTTAGTTGGATTTATGTGTTGGTGATTGGCTTAGTCCTTAAACGTGAGGGGCATGGTTCATCACTTCAGAGATGCTAAAAAGATTCACAAATATTTTTATTAAAACTATTTTTAATAAAAATAACCCAAACTGTTTTTGCTGGAAAAAGGTTTTTCAATCAATTGAATTTCTAAAACAATCGATTGAATGTTATAGTTATTTCTGTTACAACTGAAATACAGTTATTGCTGTTACAACTGAAACCTTTGACTGGGTCAAACTAACGGTCAAATTCAATCGATTGAATGGTTTGTTCAATTAATTGAATTGTGATAGCTAAGCTGTTTTTAAAACTGATTTGGGTATTTAAAGGATTGCGCAATATCATTTTCAGTTATCAAAAACTTTCGAAAAGCATTCATTGAGATTTTCTAAGAGAGATATTGCCCCTTTTGTGCGATCATCATTTTGGCAAAGCTTTTCAAATCAAGAAACCTCCAAGAACGTGAATCTTTAAATCATCCTTGAAGTGAGGTTCTTGCTACTTTGGTTCTGGACCAAAGCTAAGTCTTCTACACCTGATCTTCATTCTGTGTAATCTGTTTTGTGTAGAAGTACTCTATAGTCTTTCCTGATCCTGTTGATCTGTAATCTGTTTGCTATTTTTAATTACTGGGTTTGTAATTGAGTTGGTGCAGTGGGTTTCTGCACTGGTCTCACATCTGCTGAGGGGTTCAGTAGAGGGTGAGTGTTACGGGGAGCAGTGTTGCTTGCGGACTGCAAGTGTTGTGGTGCAGTGGGTTTCTGCACTGGTTACACACTAGCTGAGGGGTTCAGTGAGGTGTGGGTTTACTGCTAGGAGCAGTTTGTAACTTGCTGGGAGCAAGGGTTGTAAAATGATCTTGTGATCTGTTTAGTGGAAATCTTTGCTAGTTTGCAAAGGCTGGACGTAACCCTTGTGGAAGGGTGAACCAGGATAAAAATTTTGTGTTCTTGCTTTTCTCCCTACTATTCTTGATTTCTTTTATTCAACTGCTGCCATCATTTAAATTGACTGGATTAAAATCTGATCATATAGTTGAATATATTCTGAACATCTGTTTTCATATATCTGAATCAATTGTGTTTCTGGATTGTCTTTAATCTACTGGATTGTGTTTAATCATATTGAATATGGGTTAAAACATTTCTACACTGAAATTGTTTTTATGGGTTTATATTCAATAATTTCCGCTGTGCACAATTGATTGTTTACTGGACAGTCTAGATTTACACGAGTTAATTGATTGAATTAAGAATTTTCATTCTCTACTTCAAGAACAAATCAGATTTCTGAAAAGATTTTGAAAGTTCAATTCACCCCGCTCTTGAACTCGGTCTAAACCTTATTTTACAATTGTAAGTTTTGGACACAGAGGACTGATCTCTAAGGCAAGATTTGTAAAACTGCACCTTGTTGAAACCTCCCAGATCAACAGAATTTCCTCTGGTTACAACAGCTCCTTCATTATTCAAGCCTGTGACATTCATCCAGACTTCCTCATTGATAGCAAAGTCGATTCCTTTCACCTATGAGTATACGCACTCATCATCATACCACATGTTTGTTAGAAACACCTTAACCAAATCTGGATAAGTATTTCCAGTCAGGTTTAGGAATTGGTCCAGCTTCTGAAATTTCAGCATACTTCTTTAACTAATTTTTCTTCTTTAAGCCAATCTAGGCTTAACATCTTTGGAGAAATGATTATCTTCCTGTTGTAGAGCTTGTAGTAGTGGTCTATGCTTTCTTGGTTTCTGCAGAACCACCTTTCAAGATAGTCACTCTCATTTGGTTCATCTGAACTCGCATTCTTAACTACAACCAACTTTGTTCTCTTCTTCGGGTTGGATAATGAAGCCATTGACAATGCACTGATTTGAAACAGAATGGATTCCCACTCAGAACAAGTAGTATTCATGAAGTGGTGTGTGAATGTATGCATGTTCAGCTAGCAATATAAAGACAGATTAATTCACTACACCCTAGAGCACAGATTGACAGTACACTGCACAACATCAAATCCTAACAAATTGAGATATTACACGCTATCCGCATTCTAACAGACTGGGATACTAGGCTTTGTAGAGATTCCCTCAAAAACAACTTTTGCTTGTTGACTGCCAATACTTCAGCGCCACGTGGAGTTCTGGAAATTCTCTCTCTTCACATGCTGAGTGTCACCTTGGTCAATTTTGTCTTATTCGGTCAACAACTCACTGTTTTGCAATGATCTTGGTTCCAATCTAACTGATTCAGTTACACATCCCCATTCTAGTTGGATTTCAACTCTCGTCCAGTTTCGCATGCATTCAGCATTTTCATTTAAATCAGTTATGATTTATCCAAAAAAAATATTATAAAATTGAATCTAGTGCAGTGAACTGTGAAGTGCCACGAAGAAAAGAAAAACAAACTGCTAATAGAACATATGATATAAATGATTCACAACACATGTTTGATATCCAGTATACCCAGTTCATTTCTCAAAAAATTAAATTTTTCTTTACTCAAGGGTTTTGTAATCAGATCAGCAAGTTGATTCTCAGTACTAACAAACTGAATTTCACAATCTCCATTAGTGACATGGTCTCTAATGAAATGATGGCGAATTTCAATATGTTTAGTCCTAGAATGTTGAACTGGATTCTTTGTAAGATTAATGGCACTGGTGTTGTCACATAATAATGGAATTTTAGACAAGTTAAGGCCAAAATCACTTAACTGCTGTTTCATCCACAAGGTTTATGCACAGCAGCTTCCAGCTGCAATGTATTCAGCTTCAGCAGTTGACAATGCCACACACGCTTGTTTCTTGCTGTGCCATAAAACTAAACTTGATCCCAACAAGTGACATGTCCCACTAGTGCTTTTCCTGTATATTTTGCAACGTGCAAAATTAGAATCAGAATATCCTACTAAATTGAGAGATACATCAGCAGGATACCACAGTCTGACAGTTGTAGTTCCCTGTAGGTATTTCAGAATTCTCTTTGTTGCAGTGAAGTGCGACTCCTTAGGATTGGATTGAAATCTAGCACAGAGACACACACTGAACATGATATATGGTCGATTGGCAGTAAGATAGAGCAGTGAACCAATTAATCCTCTGAATTTAGTTTGATCCACACTGGCTCCTTTATCATCTGAATCCAAATAGCAGTTAGTTGCCATATGTGTTACACTTTCTTTACAGCTTTCCATGTTAAACTTTTTCAGCAACTCCTTGTAGTAGTTGATTTGACTTAGAAAAGTCCCATGATTCAGTTGCTTGATCTGCAATCCGAGGAAGTAGTTAAGCTCGCCCATCATGGACATTTCAAAATCTCCCTGCATAGCTGCAACAAACTGCTTGCACAAATTCTCATTAGTGGATCCAAAGATAATATCATCTACATAGACTTGAACTAGAATAATATCAGAACATGCTTTCTTAATAAAAAGGGTCTTATCTGTTTTGCCTCTCTCATATGAATGAGATAGCAAAAAGCTGCTCAACCTTTCATATCACTGTCTAGGTGCTTACTTCAAGCCATACAGTGCTTTCTTTAGCTTGAAGACATGATTGGGATGCTTATGATCTTCAAAACCCTGAGGTTGACTAACATACACCTCTTCATCTATATAGCCATTAAGAAATGCACTCTTGACGTCCATTTGATGCAATTTGAATCTGTTCATGCTTGTGTAAGCTAGCAACAATCTCACGGCCTCAAATCTTGCCACTCGTACATAGGTTTCTCCGTAATCAATACCTTCTTCCTGATTGTAACCCTTTGCAACCAATCTAGCTTTGTTTCTCACGATAACACCATGTTCATCTAACTTGTTTTTGAACACCCACTTGGTGCCAATGACATTCATCCCACTGGTTTTTGGAACAAGTGTCCAGACCTCATTTCTGGCAAATTGGTTCAGTTCTTCGTGCATAGCAGTTATCCAACTGCTGTCTTCTAGTGCGTCAGCTATAGTCTTTGGTTTAGTCTGTGAAACAAAAGCCATATGTTGACATAATTGATTCAGTGCACTTCTGGTTGAAACTCCTTTCTGCACCTGGCCAATTACATTATCCAATGACAGATTCCTAGGCACTCTCCACTCCTTAGGCAATCCTGAACTGATCCTGTCAGTAACAACTTCTTGTACAGCAGATTGATTTTTTGGTTCTATTGACTGAATTTCTGGTAGCACACTGGTTTCTTCAGTCTTATTTTCCAGTTCAGTTCCAGCTTGTTGAATAATTGGAATTTCATCATCTTCACATGTCTTAGATCTTTCCTGCATTACTTGGTTAGTTTCATCAAAATTCAAATGTACAAATTCTTCTACCAGCATAGTCCTATTGTTATAGACACGATAAGCATGACCATGTTGTGAGTAACCTAAAAAAATACCTTTATCAGACTTGGAATCAAACTTACCCAGACTGTCCTTACCATGATTAAGTATGAAGCACTTACAGCCAAAAACCTTTAGGTGAGACAGATTAGGTTTTCTTCCTCTGAACAGTTCGTATGGAGTTTTCTTCAGTATGGGTCTGATCAGCACTCTATTTAGTACATAGCACGCTTTGCTGACAGCATCTGCCTAGAAGTATTTGGGTAGTCCAGTCTCGTTTAACATCGTTCTGGCCAGTTCCTCCAAAGATCTGTTTTTCCTTTCTACAACTCCATTCTGCTGTGGAGTTCTTGGTTCTGAGAAGTTATGCTTGATTGCCAGCTTACTGCAGAATCTGTCAAACTTCTCATTCTGGAATTCTCTGCCATGATCTGATTTGATAGACACTATGCTGTTGTTTTTCTCATTCTGTACAGCTTTGGCAAAATTCTTAAACACATGGTAAGTCTCATCTTTGGTGGCAATGAAAAATGTCCAAGTGAACCTAGAATAGTCATCAACAATAACAAGACCATAGTAGTTCCCGCCTAGGCTCATAGTTCTAGAGGGACCGAATAAATCCATGTGCAACAGCTCAAGTGGTCTAGTTGTTGAAACATCATTAATCGGTTTAAAAGAGCTTTTAGTTTGCTTACCCATTTGGCATGCTTCACACAGTTTGTTCCTCTCAAACCTAAGCTTAGGAAGACCAATTACAAGATCTTTAGATGCAATCCTATTTAGGTGATGCATGTGAATGTGTGCAAGTCTTCTATGCCACAACCAAGATTCATCATCTCGGGATAGTAAACAATTCATATTAGGAATGATGCTTGAGACATTAAGCATATAAACATTACTTACTCTTTTGCCTACAAGAACTGTTTCAGTAGATTCTGAGTCTACTATAGTACATTGCTCTGGTTCAAATGTGATCTTGTAACCATGATCACACAGTTGACTGATACTCAGCAGACTATGTTTCAAACCTTCTACCAACAACACATCCTTTATGATCACTTTATTCTTGCTTCCTATATCACCAACACCAAGTATCTTGCCTCGGTTATTGTCACCATATGTCACATATCTTGCAGATTTTTGATATTAATCAACTGAGTTGAATCTCCTATCATATGCTTTGAGCATCCACTGTCCAGATACCACATCAGTTTACTGGATGCCAAGCAGACCTGTAAAACAGATTAGAGTTGAGGTTTTGGTACCCAGTTAAATTTGGGTCCAGCAGTGTTAGATGTGCTTTTAGGCATCCACCTAACTAAACCTTTTGGTACTAAAAATCTTCTAAACTTATAGTCCTTGACAGAATGACCTCTTTTCATACAATAGAAGCAGGTAATAGGCTGTGAAAGCTGTTTAGTATTGGTTTCGAAAAAGCTACTGTATTTTTTCTGTTTCCTTGAGAAATTGGGCTGATGTCCAATTCCAGCCTTTTCGAAAACACGGTTCTGAGAGCCCAGAATGACATTCAGATAGGCTGTTCCCATAGTCAACTTTCAAGCAGTAGTTATTAGGTAGTTCACCTTCTTTTGAAGAACTTCACAGCTTTCACAGTTTGCTGGCTTGCTGGAGTCTAAGTTACTGGAAGTTTTGTAATGATCAAGGTCAGTTTTCAATCTTAAAACTTCATCTTCCAGTTCCTTAACTCTGGCTTCCAACCAGTTGTTCATACCCTTCAGTCTATTGTTGGAACGAGCCAGCTTGTTTGCTTCCTCATGCATCTCTTGAAACGCATTCAGCAGTGAATTGTAATTTGTACTGTTAAGGGAAGTGTTGGAATCTTCACTACTAACCTCAGAATCTTTTCCAGCCATGAAACATGAATTTCCTTCAATGTCTTCCTGTGAAGAGCTGCTAGATGAAGATGCATTGTCTTCCCATGCAATGTATGCCTTTCTTCCCTTTCCAGCTTTGTAATTCTTCTTATCAATGCTCTTCACATCTCCTTGTTTGCCACAATCATAACAGGTTAGCTTATTTGAATTTGAATCAGGTTTTCTAGTATACCTTTTAAATTGCTGATTCTTTGCCCTGCTATTCAGCTTGATGAATTTCTAGAATTTCTTTGCCAGCAGACTGAGATCTTCAGAATCACTATCTTCTTCTGAGCTGTCCTCACTGGTTTCAATCTCAGTAACTTTTGATTTCAATGCAAGGCTTATGTATTTATTTTCAGCAGATTCCATTTCCTTCAGCCTCGTCATCTCCAGTTCATGCTCTCTCAGTTTGCCAAACAGTGCAGCTGTTGTGAGAGTTGTCAAATCTTTAGTTTCTGAAATTGCTGTCACCTTGGGCTGCCAACTTCTATCCAAGCATTTGAGAATCTTGATGTTCAGCTCCTCTTTATCAAACTGTTTTCCCAGTCCGATCAGGTGCTTAACTATATGAGTGAATCGTTTATGCACATCGGCAATTGATTCTCCTGATTGCATCTTGAATAACTCGTACTCCTGAATCAGCACATGTTTCCTTGCCCGTTTCACATCATTCGTGCCTTCATGAGTGACTTCCAGCACATCCCACATCTCCTTTGCAAAGGTGCATTGAGACACCCTGAAAAACTCATCCATATTCAAGGCAGAAGTTATAATGTTCTTGGCAATGCAATCATACTGCACACGCTTATTTTCTACATCAGACAGTTCATCAAAAGGTTTCATAACAGACATACCATCAACAACATGCATAGATACATACGGTCCATCTACTATTGCATTCCAAATGCCTCTGTCAATAGACTCAATCAAGATCCTCATTCTGACTTTCCAGAATTGGTAATTTACACCAGAAAACATTGGAGGTCTATTTATTGAAGCCCCCTAAGGTAAACGGTTTTCAGCCATAGATCAAAAACTTGACTAGGATACAAGTCCTAGCTCTGATGCCAATTGTAAGAAACTGTTTTGGCTGAAATACAAGAGGGGGGGGGGTGAATTGGATTTCAAAATCTTTTTCAAAACTATTTAACCTTTTAAGAAAATTCAAATTAATTTGATAAACTGGATCTTTATTGACTTTACTGAGCAAAGCAGTAGAATGAATCAGCAAACAGAATACAATCCAGTCACAGAACAATGCAACAAACGAAACTGTTTTATCAGAATTCAAATGTAAGTACGGAAGCGATTTAGTTTACTACACAGAAATAGAATAGAAGTTAACCACACAGAATGAACTAATCAACTTCGATTCAATCAACAGTTCGAATTATTATGAATCAATAAAAAATAAAATGCTTTTTATTAAAGAAACAATTATTAAAAGATGTTTAAGTCTTATATCAATTATAGTTCAATTATAGATTCTGAAAACAGTTTATACAGTGAACCAGTTAATTAAATCAGTGATCAAGAAGGAGAAAGAAGATTCAAGAACACAAAGGTTTTTATACTGGTTCACCCACCAAACGGGCTACGTCCAGTCCCTCACACACAGTAAGGATTTCACTAAAAAATGATCAACTGATCAAGTTTACAATACTTGCCCACGGCAAGACAACACTGCACTCGTAGCAACCACTACTGAACCTACAACAGACTGAGAAACCACACAGAGTCCACTGTACGTTTCAAGAACTCCCTTGTTGAAACCCACAACAACTCACAGTTATACAGAGTCTACTGTATAACCCATAAACGTCTCATTGCAACCCGTAGTAGACCATTGCTGAACCCACAGCAGAACAAGAAACCACACAGAAACCCAATGTGTGTTTCAAGAACACCCAGCAAGTCACAGCCTATACAGAACCCACTGTACAGAACAGAATTACCAACCCAGGTAACTCACAGCAGAATAACCTTCAATACAGTGAAAGAATTATCATAGTCACAGCAATACAAGCACTTCTATACAAAGGATTACAAAAGTAATAAAGAAAGGGGATAGAAGGCTTAGTCTGATGATCAAATCAGTGAAGAAATTGTCTCAGTCAAATCAAAGCTCCAGTAGTAGTTCATGATGAAAACGTTGATTGATCTTGATCACTAGACTCATAGGCGCTTTTTTCTCTCTTTGAAATCTCAAATGTTCTTGCTCAAAAAATGTTTAGAATAATTTTTCGTATCTTTCAAAATTTCGCGCTAGCTATTTATAGACAATTGTCATTTAAAATTCAGTCGATTGATTTTTCAAGTAGTCGACTGTTTTTCTCTAGTTAGTTAAAACAGTTGTTCAAAACGCAAGTTTTGATTTTAATGATTTCTCAAAGCTTTTGTTAATTAAGAAAATACTTGTGGAGCTTATTATTGATTAAGATTGCATGCATCACTGATTGGACCTCAAACTTACCCCCACAACATACACTCTTAAGTTCTAAATCACATATGCTAATAAGGTCTTGAACTTCTGCACTTGGTTGGCTTCATCAAATCATCATAGTAGCCCACTGGTGCTAACAGTTTTATTATTTATTGCTTTAAAGAATTGCATTGTTCCTTTCAGCTTTTGGCACAATCGAATTATGTTACATCCTTGGCCTAACTGCACATCTTAAGCCTAGCTCAAGAAAGTGGTATCTGACTCAAGCCTGTTGAGCCCAACCCAACTGTCAGCATCAACATTCTAATTTTTGTTAGCACCAAGAGTTGCTAGTGGATTTGATGAAATCAACAAGTGAATGAAGTCCAAGGAATCATAAGGACTGCAAAGAGGATTATGAAGATGATTGAAGATGTTGGTTCTAGACTTAGGCTTTGTGTGTGAGTGTGTGAGTGTGTGAGTTCTGGCTCTTGTCATAAAATCATTTGTTGCATGTTTCATATGTCTTAGTAAGCTCCAAAGATAAAATTGTTTAATCAAATTAATCAAATTTTTCAAATAAATGTGTTTTGGAAAGAAAATTTAATAAACTGGTTTTATTCTGGATCTGATAAATTTTATGTTCTAGAGAAGTTCAATTCATTGAACAATTCTTTCAATCGATTGAAGCGTTAACAGATTTTTTAAAACAATCTGTCTATGTAAAGGGAAGGCACATGTTTTAATATACAGAGAAAATCATTCTAAGAAAACATTGTGAAATCTTCTGTGGGAGAAACGTGCGAAACACCTTGTGAACCTTTGCCAAATCATTTCTTCTCAAGAATCATAATCTTGGAGCATTACTTTGATTCTGAATCTGTGTAACTGTGATCTTATATAGAGCTAAGTGTTTCTACTTTGTTCTTGATATCTTTGTAATCTGTTTTGAGTAGAATCACTGTGTGGTTTGGTCTATTCATTGTATTTTGAATACTGTTGTATTATGGTTACATATTACATCGGGTGTGTGATTGTAATTGGATTATACAGAAGGTTCTGTCCTGTTTAGATAACTACTGAAGGGTTTAGTAGGTTGTTTTATTGCTAGGAGCAGGGTGTGCTTGCTGGGTGAAAGTGTTGTATTGTTAATATGATCTTGGAGATCTTTTCTAGTGAAAATCTTTGTTAGTTTGCAAAGGCCTAGACATAGCCCTTGAGGAAGGGTGAACCAGGATAAAAATTTGTGTTCTTGATCTTTCTTTCCCTATTCTTGAACACTTGTCTTGATTCTTCTTGTTGCACAATTAATTGTTTTTCGCGTGTAATTGATTGTTCATCGTTTTGCTGATATTTTTGAGTTTTTCTGAAGTTGTTATTTCATCTGTACAATTGACTGAATTTGTTCTTGACAATCTTGAAATTCTTATTGTCTTCTTATATCACTGTTTAATAGATTGAACATCTGGAAATTTGTTTTTCTTGAGGCAATAGTTATTTCTTGATCAGTCTATTAATCTGACTTGTAGTACTAAGAGGTTAATCTGCAGTTCATTGTGATTACTATTTCTCGATTAATTTCTTATCTATCTAAAATACTTTCTAGTGTCAATTTATTGCTTCCGTACTTGATCTGATTTAATACAATTGGTATAGTTGATTGATTGTATTCTAGAAAATATTGAACATTAACTATATATTTTACAAAAATCATCTTTTAATAGTTTTAATAAAGAATCTTCATCCCATTTTGTAAAATTGATCACAGTTTGCAAAAAGTTTTCTATGTTTAATTCACCCCCTCTTGAGCTCAGCCTGAACTTATTCTACAATTGGTATCAGAGCTAGGACTTGTATCATAGTCAAGTTTTCAATCCATGGCTGAGAACAAACTGCCATTTGCTGAGGGAGGAGCTTCTATACATAGGCCACCCATGTTTTCTGGGTTAATTACCAGTTTTGGAAAGTGAGGATGCAAATCTTTATTGAATCTATTGACCGTGGTATCTGGAATGCTATAGTGAATGATCCTTATATTCCAATGCCTGTTGTGAATGGTGTGTCTATTGTAAAACCATATGATGAATTGTCTGAAGCTGAAAATAAACGAGTACAGTATGACTACGTTGCAAAGAGCATAATTACTTCTGCTTTGAACCTTGATGAATTCTTCAGGGTATCACAGTACAATTCTGCAAAGGAGATGTGGGACATACTAGAGGTCACACATGAAGGGAAAAATGATTTTAAGAGAGCTAGAAAGCATGCACTTATCCAGGAGTATGAGCTGTTCAGGATCCAGCAAGGAGAATTAATTATAGATGTTCAGAACGGTTTACTCATATCGTTAATCACTTAATTAGACTTGGAAAATAGTTTGATAAAGAAGAGCTGAACATTAATATTCTCAAGTGTCTAGATAGGAGTTGGCAGCCCAAGGTGATGGCAATGTCTGAGACAAGATATTTAACAACTCTCACCACTATAACATTGTTTGGCAAATTGAGAGAACATGAGTTTGAGATGACAAGGTTGAAAGAAATGGAATCTGTTGAGAAGAAGTCTAAAAGCTTTGCACTCAAAACAAAAGTTGTAGATATTGAATCCAGTGAAAAGAGTTCAAATGAGTGCAATGATACTGAAAATCTCAATTTACTGACAAAGAGATTTCAGAAATTCATCAAGATGAAAGGGAAAATGAAGAATCAGAGGAGCAAAAGGTACAACAATAAACCTGATCCTAATCTAGCTAAATTTACCTGTTTTGGATGTGGTAAGTAGGGTCACATGAAGATGCATCCTAAGCCTTGTCACCAAGGAAAGACAAATGAGAAAAAGGATCACAAAGCTAAAAGAGGGGAGAAAAGCATACATTGCATGGGAAGACAATGCTTCCACTTCCAGCAGCTCCTCACATGAAGATGTTGAAGCCAATCCGTGTCAAATGGCTGGAAAAAATTCAGAGGATAGTAGTGAGAACTCTAGCACTTCTTTTAATAGTGCAAATTGCAGTTCACTACTTCATACCTTTCATGAAACACATGAAGAAGCTAACAAATTAGCATTATCTAACAATAGACTGAAAGGTCTGAACAATTGGTTGGAAGGCAGAGTCAAAGAACTGGAAGATGAAGTTTTGCAACTAAAAACTGATTTGAACACTTAGAAATTATTTACAAAGCTTCTAGTAATTTTGACTCTAGTCAGCCAGTTAATTGTGAAAACTGTGAAGCTCTGCAGAAGAAAGTTAATTCTTAATAACTATTGCTTCCAAGATTTCAATGGGTACTGCAAATCTCAATGCCATTTTGGGTTCTCAAAATTGTGCTTTTGAAAAAGCTGGCATTGGATATCAAATTGGTTTTAAAGGAAACAGAGAAAATACACCAGTTTCTTTAAAACAAATGAACAACAATTTTCATCTTCATTGACTTGCTTCTATTGTATGGGAAAAGGTCATTCTGTGAGGAATTGTAAAATTAAGAGGTTTGATGTGCCAAAGGGGCTAGTTAGGTGGATGCCTAAAAGCATCACTAACACTTATGGACCCAAGTTTAACAGGGTACCAATGCCTCAAACTTAATCTGTTTTGCAAGTCTGTTTGGCATCCAGTAAATTACTATGGTATTTGGACAGTGGATGCTCCAACACATGACTGGTGATGCTTCCTAGTTAACTAATTTGAAGTTGAAACCTGCTAGATATGTCACTTATGGAGATAACAACCGTGGGAGGATTCTTGGAGTTGGTTGTAGAAAATAGAGTTAGGCTGAGTTCAAGAGGGGGGTGAATTGAACTATTAAAACTTTTCAAAAACTTTTCGCCAATAGTGGAAAGTATGAAAGATTGAATGAAAATTCTTTATCAATTCACTGATCAATGGACTTCAGAATTACACAACAAGAATCGGTATGTCAAAGAACTAATTCAATCAATTATACAGATTTATCAGAAACTGAAACAATACAGTACAATTCACTGAAGTCACAAATTCTTGATATCTAGTTCAGTGCTTATAAACAAGCAATTACCGCAGTTGATCAAAATACTATCAGAACCACAAGCGGAAGCAATTTACTGAGTTCAGATGTATATCAAAACAACGCAGAAACAATCAGATAATGAACACTCCAAGAAATTGCAACTATCTTAAGAAAGAATATTATTCAAATGTTCTTTTAGTCAATAATGTTATTATGAACCAATTAATGTGTTAATTCGATTAATAACATTATCAGCCAATTAACCTGATGAAATAACAAGTTCAGACACACACAGATTATCAGTAGAATTATCAAACACTAATGGCGAAGAACAACCTATTGATCATGTGTAAACAGAAACTCAAATGCGTTCAAGAAGAGAGAAAGAAAGATCAACAATACAAGGTTTTATCTTGGTTCATCCTTCCTCAAGGGCTACGTCCAGTCCTTTGCAAACTAGCAAAGATTTTTGCTAAAAAGATTACCAAGATCAGTTTTACAAGATAGAATACTGCTCCCCACAATACACACTGCTCCCCGTAGAAACCACACACTACTGAACCCTACAGTAGGTGTTAAACCAATGCAAAAACCTCTACAAACAATCAGTTACAATTACAACCCTCTATAACATGTAACCTTCAATTTCAGTACAAGAAATGTATCAAGAATACAAACAATACCTAGCAATTCCACTCAACAGATTATACAATGTATTAAGACCAAGTGGAACACTTATCTCTGATTTAATATCACAGTTTGCAGTAGATCAATTCAGCAGTAAAGCTTCAAGACCAGCTTTCTTGTTGAACATTAATTGCTCAATCGATCACAAAGTTTGCGCGCATTTTTCTCTCAAAATTTTACAAAAAATTTGCTCAATATGATTTTTGTACTAGTTGTTCTGTGAAAAACACGTGCATGTCCCTTTATATAGAAAAATTGTTATTTTGACCGTTAAGACTTCAATCGATTGAGTCACCATTCAATCAATTGACAACATCTTGTGACTTAACAAAAAATTCATCAGGTTCAGATTCTGAAAATAGTTTACTGATTACCTTTTTGAATTTGATTAACAAAATCTGATTTGCTTTATTCCTAAAATATTTTGAAAATTATTATTAAGCAACTTTATATTTAGAGCTTATTTTTGAATAATCAATCATGAATCATATGATTTTAAATCAGAGACACAACTCACAGCCACACACCCTGTCTACCTAGGACCAATACTTTATCTAGAACTTCAAGTCTACATACACTTCATGTTGTAGGTTGTAGACTTCACTCTTGTGTTGATTTCATCAAATCATATCCAGCAACTACTAGTGCTACCAATCTCCCCCAATTTGATGAAAGCAAACATGTGTGTGTTGAGTTGCAATGTTTCAACCTGTAGCAACTAAACTCTAGAACAGTTGATTAGAAATTTGTAAATTCAACAGGTTCAGAGAAACACTTGAATCAACTGATTGAACTAAAACAATTAAATAACTCCTTTATCAATCTCAAACTAGTTCAAATCAGTATTTCCTGCAATCATGCCATTGCTCCCCATACTCCATTGTCTCCCCCATTCTCCATTGCCTCGGTTATGATATTAAAGAAAGGAAATGAGATAGTATTAGAAATAGAACAATTTAAAACATAAAAACATGTTACTTCATATTCCATTCCATAATATATCCGGGCAGCAGATAAAAGTGAATTAATCAGCCGGATTTTTACATCAACTAACTGGACAGACAACAGATTAAACAAACCATAAAGAAACAGAAATCTGTAAAATAAGGTTTAGACCGAGTTCAAGAGGGGGGGTGAATTGAACTTTCAAAACTTTTTGCAAATTTGATTTATTCTTCAAGTAGAGAATGAAAATTCTTTATTCAATCGATTGACTATGTAATTCTGAACTGTCAGGTAAACAATCGATTGTGCACAGTGGAATATATCAGAGTTAAACCCAGAATTTAGTTAAACCCAGAAAACAGTTTGCAGTGTGAAAATGTTTTAACCCAGATTTAAGATGTTTAAACACAACTCCAGTAGATTAAACACAATCCAGAATCATAGTTGATTTTGCAAACAGATGTTCAGAGTATGAATAATAGTATGAACTGATTTTAATCTAGTTAATTTTAAAGACGACAGTAGTGAATAAAAGTAATCAAGAAGTGTAGGGAGAAAAGTAAGAACACAGAATTTTTATCCTGGTTCACCCTTCCACAAGGGCTACGTCCAGTCCTTTGCAAACTAGCAAAGATTTCCACTAAAACAGATCACAAGATCAGTTTACAACCCTT
>Ga0209700_107494_pt1 | contig 15331 bp, 7 predicted proteins | sample SiratroredBW_FD_187528 | JGI IMG/M metagenome (GOLD analysis project Ga0209700, IMG submission 187528) | Root nodule microbial communities of legume samples collected from California, USA - Siratro red BW (SPAdes) (version 2) | ecosystem: Host-associated > Plants > Roots > Nodule | place: USA...
AAAAAATTTTTTTTTTTTTTTATAGAAATAAGATAGATAAAAAAAGGTGTTTTTCAAAATACCTTTGTTACTGTGACTTTTTTGGAACAACAACCTTATTTTTGTTCTTTTTCACTTCTATATGTACTGACTTTAAAAAAGTAGTCATTATCTCAACAATTCTCTTTTGAAGATAATTGTTGTAGTTTGAGTTTTTTCTTTTACTTCTTGCTTTGTTAGTCCTTTGTTGCGTTAAGATGAATTTTGACAAATTTGATGAACGTTTTGCTTCAAGTTGGTGATAAGTGTTTAACATTTTAACCTACTTGTTTTTTTTAGATCATGATGTTCATTAGTCTTAGACAATTTATTTGTCTTTTTTTTTAATTTATGTCACTTCACTACTGTAATAACGAATAGGTAAGACTAATATAACCAGCTTTTCATAACTTTCTTACGTCTTAGTAAATGCTTTTTAAACTTCATTTTTTAGCACAAAAGTTCTCTTTGATGTACTTTTCTTCTTTAAGAATATTTCTAACAGAAAAGAATAGATAAATCAAGTGCTTTCGTATCCTTAAATAGAAAATTGAAACATATCATAAGTCTTAATACTTATTACACACAATACACCGCTAAACAAGAAAATGCAAAGTTTGTTCCTTAGAGAGAAAAGACTAACATAAGATGCAATAACATACTATACATGGAAGGCATGTAATATATTTTATTTCTATTTAAGATGATTAATTAATATTTATTTACACTAATCAAAAACTTCAAATTTTATGTGTTGAGATTGGAATAACAATTTTGTAAAATAATTATTAGTTATCAACTTAAATATATCATATTCTTATAGAAGAGATATGAATGTTTACAAGAGAACAAATATAAAATGCACATCCATGTATCAAAGCATCATAACAAAGAGATTTAAAATAAACATATTTATGGCCTTAGATTGTTGTTGGTCTCTAATATCTGCATATAGTTCCCCTTTGTTTGATCAGAATAAAATAGGATTTACCCATCATTTGAAGAAATCTCCATGAACTTAGATGGTTGTGATGGAATAAGGAATAGGTGTTTTGGTCTTCTTCCCATAGAACCTATAAGCAAAAACACTCTTCAAGCGGAAGTAGATAAATTATAGAAGGTTGACAATTTTCAATAGTGAAACCAATTAAAATTTAACCCAATTTCGAAAAGATTTTTCAATAGTAAAACCAATTAAAATTTGTTTGATCTTGATATGTATTACCATATCCTCTTTGAAAGACAACTCCATAATTATTTCCGTCACATTCTTGATTGAATGATCTAGCATTGTTATGTTTTCCTTGGTTGAAATTTCCCATCCTCTTCCTCTAAAATTTTCTTCACTTGGTTATTAAAATTATCATAACTTCTTCCTCCTGCATTTGACTGCTCTTGCAACAATGTTGAGATTGACCTGATTATTTAATCTTTCTTCATAACTTTTTGTCATTTATAGGATTTTACGCGTTTTTCAATGCTTTGTTGCAACTCTGTACAAGTAAGGTTTTTTGTCATAAGACTCAATTATTGTAGTCACCGTATAATCAAATTCCATTCACATCGTTCGAAGAAATTTCTCCATGACTTTATTAAGAGCAAGAATATCTTCTCCATACCAAATTCGTAACGCCAAAAAATTATTGTTCTGTATATTCAAAACCTGGCATTTCATATATTTTGTATTCTCTTTGAAGATACTACAACTTTAATTTTGGAATGTATAATGGTCGATTAAAATCTTACAACTTTATCAAATAAAAAAATAGATTATCAACTATTACATTATTTATATTTTTTTTAATTTAAACAATTTAACTTTCTACTCACTTTCACTTTATCCATATTTTTTTTCATTTTCTCAAATCCATCTTTAAATTCAAACACACTTAAAAATAAGAAAAAAAAAATGACAATTTTCAATCCCTTTGACTATTGAGACATGTCCGTATAATAATGAATGAAAGTTAGAGTGACTACTGCAATAGCTCAAAGTTAAACAAACATTAAACCAACCTCATTTATGTTCTTCAAACGACAAAAAAGTAACCCTAAACCACATTATTTATCCAAATTTAAACTCTTAAAATTAAAAAGTCAAAATTCTATATTGATGTAAGGTAGACCTAAAACAACAAAGTTAGCAAAGGGAAAAAAGAGGGGAAGGAAACAAATAACTAAATAGATACCAACTCAGATGCTATATCAGTACCGTTTTCCAATTAAAAACAGCATTTGATATGGTTTCAACGCTTCCAGTTTTAGTTAGAAGATGATAGAAGTAGCAATTACTAAGATAAAGAACAATGATGATTTGATTAGTGGTACTATAACAAAGTCTAGTACTACTTAATTAATTTGAGGTTATGAAGGTGGTTTGTGTAGGTCTAAGATATAACATGTGGTTACTATAATGAATGCTATATATATGTCTAACATGTGTTGGCAATAGGGGGTGGATAGGTGTTGTGTGGCAGAATGAGTGATGAGGCAGAATCCATGAATAGACCGATCTGTACCCACTAGACAATTTCACTTGCCATGTCCAATCAACTCAAATATGTGAGAGTTCAGTTGCATTGCATGCGTAGTTGGGGCATGGATGCTAAACTCAGCTTCAGATAACCTATTCTGAAACCATGCACAAAAGAGGAATTCACTCAAGAACCTATGATCAAATCAACTATTGTTAGAAATTACTCCATTTCTCTTTATTCTTCCATTCAATAAAACTAATTACTACAAGATGGATTCTTCTTCTTGTTCTTCTTCTGATTAAACCATAACATTGTTTGGAAAGTACAATTTAGTATTTAACAACAAGCTATGTTGTTGCTCAATTAAGAAGAAAAAATTTGATGATTTCCTAAGATTTTTTCAAATTATTTAAAATTTTAAATATGCATGATAATTGTCAGTCTGTATAAACTTATCAAGGTATTTTAAAATAGAAAACCAGAATTTGAGCAAGCATATATAGTAAATACATTGGCAGTGTAAATATTTTGTATATTGTTATCATATACTTGAAATTTATTATTTGTACAATAATTATAAAAAATTCCCAACAGTCTTATTAAAAATGATTTTTTATTAATTAGCAATGTATTTTTTTAAAAAAATAGTATTTAAAGATAGTTTCTGGCTAAAATGGTTTTTTGAATTTTTTCTGTAAAAAGTAAATATTTTTAAAAATAAAAATAATGTTGAATGAAGTTATTATTATTATATATTAGGATAGTTTGAATAGTGGATAATGCTTAAACACCTTTTAACTTAATTTTAAAACATGGATAACAACTTTGGTTCATTATAATGAAATTAAGCATGTTAAGAAGGGAAAAATAAAATATAATAAAGAAGGGTGGCCTACATTGCATGCCACAAAGAAAGAAGCACACTAGATGTAGAAGGAGGATAGAGGAGATTAGTTGTCACATGCCTTTCAATTGGGTCACCACAATGCATTGAGGTACAATACCAACGTGACAGTGACAAAAAATGTCCCCAATTATAACTAATACAATCCCAACATTAAACCAACATATTAATTATGGAGAGGTTTAATGGCATTCATTAAAGACATACAAAACCTTCAAAAGGGACTAAAACGAATAAAACTTTGTTCTATTGTCAGTTTGTTACAAAAGTTAATACAACAATACTCCCGAGAATGAGAATTCTTTGACGCACTTCTATGTAGCTGTAGCATGCCCTAAATGGAAATTACCACCATCATGCATTAAATATGACCAAGTTCAAGGAAATTTTTACTTAGAATAGGAACACTCGTATTTAGTTTTTATTTTATTTTGTAATTATGAATGCACCATATTTTTAAAAGTTTATCATATGAATTTTTAAAAATAAGATATAAAATAAAACGATTTTTTGTAATTAAAGTAAAATAAAAATACGCAACAAAGTTCTAAAAGGCACTGATTCTTTTGCCAAATGAAAACTGCGTATCTGTTTCTGTTTCTGATAGACCAGGTTAAGATTCAAGAAGTTTTGCAACAATTACAATTGCAACATGAAGAGTTTTGAGTCATTTTTGTTCACATTTTTTGCTATAAAAATCACAACAATTTAAAACCTCACACAAATATGTAGACGGAGAAATTAAAAGAGTTTCCACTGACTGAATCGTAGCACGAAATATCTGTAAGGCTATGTTTGCAACTTCGCTCCACGTCCCTTTCACCCCATTAATAATCGTTTCCACCACACCTCTCTCTCATGCCCTACTTCCCTATCGTGAATCAGTTTTTTAAAAGTGAAAATATTGTTAAGAAAGTTAAGTTAATTTGATTCACCTCAACTCATTCAATGAATTAGAAAAAGAAAAGTGAATAGAACATATATACAGATGCAGACGAGAGTGTGAGTGTATAAACACTTTGTTTCATATGAATAAACCATTATATTATTAAACATTGCTTTTCACTTTATAAATACCCCTTTTTCTGATATCTGCTTAATCTGCAAAGTGAAAAAAACACACACATATATATATATATATACCACTATTCTGCTAAGGTCTTGAACCTGCTCTCCTGTCCTGAATGTAACTTCTCCATTTTGTTTCCTCACCAGGTTAGTGAACAAAATACTCAAAAATCATCTAAAATCCCTTCTCAATGGTTCACCACTTTTTGGATCAATCAAACATATTTTCCCTTGATACCAAGATTTGGTAACACAACTATAGCTAGATTGTGAACTATTATTACAAGTAAACGAAAGTTTGAAGCTAAATATGTACATACATGTAGCTAATGATTTAAAAGTTGGGTTGAGGCCTTTAGGGTGCTTCTATTTCTTGTTCTTGACATTTTAGATTCTTCCTAGCCACACAGAAATAGCTGAAAGATCAAAGTTTTTACTTAGTATTTTCTGAAGTGTTATCTTTTTCATGAGGACAATCAATAAGATGATGATGTGTTTTACTTGATTCAGCTTCCAGCCATGGCTTTTCCAAACCAATCCATGTCATCAGTTTCTCCCGAGAGAAAGACGGGAAGGGGAAAGATTGAGATCAAGAGGATTGAGAACACCACCAGTCGACAAGTTACCTTCTGCAAGCGCAGAAATGGCTTGCTCAAGAAGGCATATGAGTTATCTGTACTTTGTGATGCAGAGGTTGCTCTAATAGTCTTTTCAAACCGTGGCCGACTATATGAATATGCTAATAACAGGTTCTGCTTTTTTTCCATCTCTTCGTTAATTCTACTTTGGCCTATTTCAAGCTTTATTTGTTCTTCCCAAATTTTTCCTCTTCTTTTGGGAATTTTAAATTTGTAATTTTGCTCTTGCTTAACAATCTTTTGAAGCATATATATGCACCAACCGAATCATTTTTGTGATGAAGAAGCTAGGGTACAATTAATTTTTCTTCTTTTTTTCTTGGTCTTTCTGATCTGTAACCAAGGTTCGCTTGTCCTTGTTTTTTTGGCCTTTTTCCTTCTATGAGCTTTTAAGCTCATTCATTCTCCTTCTCTATTTTTTTTTTTTTTCTGTTATGACAATTATATTCCTAGTTCTTGATTTGGTGGGCACACAGATCTGGTGTAATAGATTGGTATAGAAGCACTATGGTTGTTAACTTGTTGCGAGAGGAAAGGATTTGGGGATGCTATGAAGGTCTGTGATATCAGCCAATCCCTAAAACTACTCCCTCTTCAACTTTTTGCTTCCTTTTTCTCCTTCTATCACTTCCACTGCCTCTTTCTCTCTCTCTCTCTCTCTTTCTTTACCCATCTAACAGCTAAAGCTGTCATGTTTCCATTAGCCTATGTCCAAGCATCTTCACACTCCCTTAATAGCAATCCAGTTAGTTAAACAAAAACAAAATCTCACACTACAGTCTCAACAAATTAATTGTCAACGAGCCAAAGTCTTAAACTGAAATAAATAAACGAGTGAAAGTAAATTAAAATGGCTAATTTTTTTAACCCATTACAACAAAATCTTCTCTGAAACATTGGCATTTGATACCCACTTGCAAGATCCCAGTCTGGGTTAAAAGTAACCCTAGAAATTAGGGTTTTACTGGTGACTGAAACATAGCTTAGCATAACTAAGCATAGGGGGAAGGAAAAAAGAAACAAAGAAACTGTTTTCTCATCTCAGCGTGACAAAAACTTGAAAATAGTCGAAGTTAATCGCACAGCATTTATTTCTCGCTGATTTGTTTTAGGAAATGAAGTTTTGGTAACTATGGTTAGGGCTTTTTAGGAATAAGGAGGGGCTAGACAAGGATTTGTTTGTCTTTGTAGAAAGAATCTTTAGACACGTCACACGGGATTTTTCAGTTCTTGACTTTTGGCAGAAGATTTTAACTAAGTCATACTTGGAAGTTGGAATTGGTATCTCTTTAACTCGTGCATCTGAACCCTAAAGTTGGATCTTCTACAACTGGGAAACTCTCTCATCATCCTAGAGTAAAAATTCTTTTACATAGCTTTGAAACAGCAAAAGACAATTAAATGGAGTGATGAAACAATGAGGGTCCAAACGGGCTGGTCATAATTTCACTGGTAGCTGTTGGAGCCTTTGCATTTTCTCAAGATCTTACACTTACATATTTGTGAAAGTTGCAGAGTGAGAAAGAAAAAGAAAGAGAAGGGTTTTCTTGGCTAAATGAGAGAGAGTGTGCAAGTGAGGTAAATGGGGGCAGAGACAACGTACGACAATTTGAGATAGCCAATGAGAGAGTTCTGAGCATTTTGGCTTCTTCCATGCAATGTGAAGCGTACAATTACTGCTCCTGCTTCCTGATAATTGCAGTAGCTGAAATGAACGGCTGTGATGGACACACACTTTCACACAGAAACACTGAGAAAACAAAATTCATATTTTATAACATAATATGCTGCTGTACCATATGACTTAAAAAGCTTGCACCAAAAGTTAGATGGTTATTACTAAAGTTTAGTTCAATTGGTAGAGCTGTGTTCTTTAACTATAATGTGAGTCAAATGTACTTCACTGTTTTATGTACATCAAAGAATTCTTATCCATGATTGGAAAATATTCTTAATGCTAACATAAGGAAAAAAAATTAGAAGTTAGAATCAAGGTGTGCAATAAGGTGTGGCTGAGAGCATTATCCACTGTGAGATGGGTTTCCTTTAAGTGGCAGAGAAAAATTAGGTCTAGAAGTGGTTGAACCAATCATATTGTGGGAACCTGTGCCACCGTGGCAACAGCACCCAATCATGGCTCGAGGATATTAAGGTATCAGTCCACTGAAAACTTTCTTTTTCTACTCTTCTTTTTCATCCCTAATTTTCTTATTATCACAAGTTTTTATTTTGTTATTTTAAGATTTTATTTTTATCACATCCAATCAGACTTAGACATGGAGATTTCTGAGTAATAGATAACGTGATTTTGCTTTTGCGAAAAGATGCGTTCAGGGTACTGAACCAGTTGGGTGATTTGACATTCATCCATGGCCAAGCTCTACGGTTAATCTCAAACTAATCGAACACACTTTAGTTTTTCCCTTTTCTGTTCTTTTATTTATGCACAAATCTTTGACTTTGGGGTTGTACATTATAATCTTGTATCAGGAAAGTTTATGAATGTATATAAGATTTTTTTTTTTTTTTTTTTTTTCATAACGTGGTCATAATCTTGCAGATTATTAAATAAAAATAAGAAGTTCTTTCACAATGATTAGAAAAAGTCCTTTGTTCTTTAGACGCCATTTTTTCATACTGTTATTATGAATATAAATTGTAAGTGATCTTATTGTTATTATAGTGTCAAGGCTTCCATTGAGAGATACAAGAAAGCAAGTTCAGATTCATCTAGTGGTGGATCTGCTTCTGAGGCTAATGCTCAGGTATTATATGAACCTAATAACGAATAGATACATTAAATATCTTGCAGAAAAGGAATTTTGAATGAAATTGAAATGAGTAAACTAACTTTTGTAACCATTATTTCATAATTTCAGTTCTACCAGCAAGAAGCTGCCAAACTGCGAGTTCAAATCAGCAATCTGCAGAATCACAATAGGCAAGTTGAATTAGTCATTCATGTATTTAGATTACGACAAGAAAAGTTTCACTACTATAAAAAATTATGAAGATATATCTCAAGTATTTTGATCAATATTTTTATTTATAATTAGTGTTATTCAGATATGGTAATAATGTTTTGAATTGCAGGCAAATGATGGGTGAGGCTTTGGGCAATATGAATGCCAAGGATCTCAAAAACCTAGAGACTAAATTAGAAAAAGGAATTAGTAGAATTCGTTCTAAGAAGGTATTTCTTGTAACAAGAAGTTTCTTTCTACATCCTTTTAAAGAATAAAGTGTGATCTATATTTAGCTTATTAGTGTGTTGATCTAATTTTCTCTTCTTTTATTTTTTGTGCTACTTTCGAAACCCGTACCTCAGAATGAGCTGCTATTTGCAGAAATTGAGTACATGCAGAAGAGGGTAAATTTTTTCCTTGTACTCATCTTCAAATTTTTAAGGTCATTTTTTTTTTTTTGCCTTATTTGTCTTTTTCTGCATTAGGAACATAATTAATTATCCACCTGATAATTATTATTTTTTTCCTTTTATAAATATAAAATTTATTTTTATAATGATTATACTATCATTAAAAATATATTTGTCAACACATCTTTTCTCTGAGTAGTAGTCATTAATTTTGAAAGGTGAATAATATATTAGTCTGTAATTGGTTTCTAATTGGCTCCACATCAAAATTGAGTGTGTTATTATAATTTATAGGTTTAGCCCAGTGGACTCAGATAGGTTTCACAAATATCTCTATTTTTAGGTCTTTTCAAATGGTTTGCATTTGTTGTTCATTTTCCTTTTAATTTGGTCAATTTTGGAGTTTCCTAAACTACTCCTTTGTTGAAAATAGGTTGTGAACTTTGCACATTCATATAAGAATATTTTATATGACCATTTACATAAAATATATTAATATTTATATACAAATAATGATATTATATAATATGAACTAGAAGTTCATATGTACAGCTGTAATCTTTGACCACTGTTGATTTTATGTCTATCATTTCTATGAAACTGATTTTCTTTTAAGTTTTGGATTGAGTTTAGACAATTTGTATAACGAAAGTTTGGCTGACACTATATAATATTTATTTCTTCTATTACTTAATTGTTCAAACTCATATATACGTGGCTATAATTGTTTTTGGGAGGGGATATGCACACAAAATTTCTTCTACAATGGCTTGCTAAGCATATAAGGTAACTAAAATTTACGTTACAGGAGACGGACTTGCACAATAACAACCAGCTTCTTAGAGCAAAGGTTCGTCAGTGTCACTCTACTATTAATTTTCAATCTTTTTTGTGTTTTTTTAAATAAAACTCACATAGTATATATGTATTATTCTGAAATCTTGACATTTCATCTAAGCTGAGACATCAATAGTTATAAATCATATATCATTTTATACAAATGCCATAAAAAGAAAAGAAAAAATTCAAACACAAAGAGACGAAACCAAATTCATATAGAAATAAACGAAAGCAAATAAATCAAATTTAACTTATGAAAGACTGCACCTATTAAAAATTCAGCGTGTTAACAATCCCAAAATTTGTTAAACTTTATCCAAATTAATTTCCTTCTCTATAAATGTATCAATCTTTAAAATTTATTACTTTGCATAATTTAGTGTACTTAACCATCTAACCCTCAAATTTCAAGGAACAAACAGATTACTTTCAAAGGCCTAAATTACCATCACATAATCATATTTAAGCCATAGCCTTCTAAAAATTAATAACATGCTCAATAGAGAAAACGAGCACTATAAACTCTCACGTAAAGATGTCTTTTATTCCAATATAGGTAGAGAAACCCCAAATGTACTCTCCATGACCACTAATTAGAAGTTACCACCACACATTTGCATGTCTAAGTAATATCTGACAATACCATTTGTTCTAACTTTAACTCAAGTCACATTTAGAATCAAACCAATTAAGGGTAGACTCTAGTATCTTTTCTAGTTCTTGTTTGAATATCAAAATACCTTAAAAAAACAAAATTAGTAATATTACTCATACTTTCTTATAACAATTATCTTTTTTATATATATAATTGAACATCATAGAATCTAGCATGATTTATCATTTTCTAGAGCATCTAGATGATATATGTCATAACAATCCTTATGTCATTTATAACTAGGCTACCTACAATACTAAAAAGAATTAAAATATCAGTAATTTAAAAGAATTAAAATATGAGTAATTTAAAAGAAAAATTTGGAAAGGATTTGAAATCATGTCCACAATTTAATGACTAAAGAACATTCAAAGAAAATGTGTTAGGAGTCTCATCACAATGAGTATTAGCACTACACATCGAACAAAACGTAATTTCTCTCTTTTGAAAATCAATATTTGTTGAGTAGTCTATCATGCAGAAGCACCAATTGTTACTATAGTAGAAAGTTTTTTTTTTTTTTCCAATAAGATTAGAAACACTAATGATGTTAGAAATGCATAAAAAGGAACACCATCAGTCATTTTAAGAGTTAACCTGCTCATCACAAACCAGAGTTCTTGAATCTTTAGTCTTGTGAATTGTTCATTGAGTTTATAATTATTTTTTGGTTTGAGGTAGATGGCAGAAAGGGAAAGGAGTGAGCATAATGTTAACGTGTTGTCTGGAAGCACAAGCTACGAATCAATGCAATCTCAGTTTGATTCTCGTGGCTTCTTCCAAGTCACTGGATTACAACCCAATAATAACCAATATGCTGGACAAGACCACATCTCCCTCCAATTTGTGTAAGCTTTCTTTCTTAGAATAGGTTTAACATGATTCATTATATAACTTGTGTTTGATGGTTCTTGATTTAACTTATACATAAATTAATTTATAAAATAAATTATATAATTTTATTTTAGTTTATGAAAAAATTCTTAAAAAATATTTATCCAAACATACTCAAAATAATAAGTCTGATAGCTTTACACAGTCTTGTCAAATAAAAACCCTAAATCTAATATTGTTCCTTTATCTTGTGCAGTTGAAGAGTTTAAGCTTGCGAAGGATAAAGACTAAGATTTTATATATTTTTATCCAGTATGATATATAGGAATGCTAATGCCTAGGAAATATGCAGAACTGAATAGGTGGAATTCATTTAAGAATTCCCCTATGTATTATGTTGTGACTTTGTAGACTTTAATAAGCTACCCTGTAACCATGTGAAAGCTTCTATGCACTGTTTAGTATGTATACTGATACTCTGAATACAGAGATTGCACCATGCCATATTTTCTCAACTTTTCTTGATTTTCCATTAAGATTCTTATATATCTTTTTCATATCTCACTTACTATGACTTTGAGGTCTTTTACATGCAAATTGTTCTTGAGTGTGCTTAATTTATAGCTACACTATACCTGTGCATGTGCTTCTTACTGTACACTGCAATCTCATGACACAAATTCGTTGTTTCAACAACAATTATACTCAACTCGACGTGGAAGCTTGAAACTTGAAAGGAATTGTGCAATCAACGGCCACAATATTACCAGAGTTGAAGCTGGAATAATCAGGTAAAGAAAAATATCTCGCAACAAATCTATAATGCACGAACTCATCTAAAACGGTACACGACCAAGTCAAGTTTCTAAAAACACCCACCCAACTCTCATCTTATCTCAGTCATCCCCCACCCTCCATAGGCCCAATCCATCAACACACAATACAACTACAAAATGTCGCCTTCTTCTTGCACCTCCGTGAATTCTTCCTATACTCCCATGTATTTCAAAATATCAAAAATACTCTTTTTAAATTGTATGATTTAAAATTCAGAAATTATATTTCAAATTATATATTTTATAATATATTTTTTTATTCTGAATTTATATTTTGAATTTCGAAATATATATTTTTATTTTAAATTATATAATTCAAAATGTAATATTTTTTATTCTGAAATATGCAATCTCCGAAATATAATTATTATCATATTGGATGGCACAGTTCAAAACATAATTTTTGAATTTTGGATTAAGTGATATATGTTGTACATGTACTAAATACTCTCCTCTTAAAAAAAAAATGTGACAGATGGTGCTATACGAATTAATTTCTTGGTGTACAATAGTAATGGTTAAATATACCAAGTTGTAACTTTATTATGAATGACATAAGAGAGAAAGTCAAATTTCTTAAATTTCTTAAATTGTTGAAATTTTTATCTGAAATTTTTGAAATAATAAATTTTTTTTATTTATTTCTGGATATGGGTAAATTATGCATACTAGACATATATTATTATATTATTGTGAAGAAATGGTGACTTTATTGCACGAATTAATTTAAGATTAAATGAAATCGTCAAAATTTCAATTAATGAGTTAATTGAAATCGTGATAATATTACATCATTTGTAGTGATTAATATTCTCCACTCATCTCTCTTCTCTTCTTCTTATGTGTGGTGTATTTTTAATGTGTAACTAAAATAAATGCATTCTTACAAAGTCATTTTATTTATTAATAAATAAATATATAATTGTTGAAATTAATTCTGATTAAATAATTGAAATAAATATAAAGTTAATTTGAATAGAATAGTAAAAAAAGTCACCTGCTATGAATTTAGTTCCTAATATAGAAATATATTTAGTTACTAGTAGATATAATTAATTTAAATACTAACAATAAATTTATTTAAAAAATTATATATTATTTTCAAATTTTTCATTCTAAATTTATTGCTAAATCTTAATTTTATTTTAAATTATTTCTATATTAGTAACTAAATTCAAATATCTAACTTACAATTAATTTTACTAAATATATTTTGTTACTAAATTTTAATTTAATTTAATTTTTCTTTTCAATATCAAAATTAATCTTAATTTAATTTAATATATAAATCTCATACTAACATCATATTTTAAGTTTAATTTAAACAATACTCTCATCAATCCTTTTATTTTAAAATTTAACTTCACATTTATTTCAAATACTTAATCAGAATTAATTTCAACCATTACATATTTATTAATAAATAAAATAGCTTTGTAACTGTCCATTTATTTTAATTGTAAATTAGCAACACACCACACATAAAACAAAAAAAGAATAGGTGAAAAATATTAATCACCACCATAAAATCCTGCAGTATTCTCAGATTTTAATTAACTCATTAATATCCAAATGGCCAAAGGTACTAAAATTGTGTTCTCTTTTCACAATTTTATCTAATATTAAATTAAATCATACAATAGTATCATAGTATCTCTTATGCACTATTTACCTATATGAGAAAATAAATAAATAAATACACTATTTCAAAAATTTCAGATAAAAATTATACTAGTTTGAAAAAAATGAGAAGATGAGTTAAATACCGCTGTGTGTATATTAATGATAGAATTAAAAATAAAACAAGTCTAAATTTTATTGAAATATATAAGTTCCAACTTGTTTATATCTCAAGAGTTGGGTGTGCTATGTTTGTACTTAAAACATGATAAGCATCTGCTGCGATGGCTTCGTTGAGCATCTCAGAAGGATGAAACCCATCAAAAAATGGGTGAGTATCTCTGCTCTTGCATGGCTCCTCATTAGGGATACACTGTCCATTCGATCCAACTTTGCAGCATACAATAGCATCAACATCCCCTACATATATAATATATCTCTATTTACTTTTCAATTTTTCTGAAATCATCACAATTGCATTAACATAACGTTATGTTATAGTGTAATACAAATTGTAGACGTGCATCCTTTGGGCCAGCATAGTTTTAATATATCAGTAAATTATACAAAATCCATATATGTATGTATATGCTGGCAGGTATATCAAACTTTGGCTATAAGAACAAAAAATTGTTACCTTGTACCAATTTTCTACTCGTGTCGGCTGATCCCCCACCAATAAAGATAAATTTAGCATCAGAGAGTTCTTCATTGAAACGATCAACTAATGCTTTAAGCTTTTCATTTAAAGGGATCACCGCATCATTTTCCTCTTCAACACAAAGTGATCCAGGTTTTCCATGTATAGAAATTTCTTGTGGAACGCAGCCTACGAGGCCTACAGCAATCAAAGCAATCTTCCTTGCTCCAAGAGCATGCAACTCCTGCACATAGAAATAAACAACAGAAGCATATTATAAATCTTATATTAAGGAGCTAGATTTGTAGAATTTGAGGTAAATATCCATGTACCTTTAAATTCCTTGAATATTCTAGGATAAGGGCCTCGGCAAACTGGTCAGGAGAAAACATGTGACTTGATTGGTAATGCTCTGGCTTGAAGTAGTTGTTTATGTAATCGTTGCTGCCTATATTAACATAATATAAGCACTTGTTTAGGTGTCTTCTCGCTTTCTTAGCACTCCGGAGTTTCCCATTGATCAGGGAAACTATGACTTTGTGGTTTAGCAACTGCTTTCCCAAACCAACATGCTCACCCTGCAATACTACCAAATTAACTAAAACTAGGTTTTCACTCTTCCAAGACAAGCAAAACTTCATACTCATCCATATTTATAATACACTCATCACTTTTTATTCTTTAAATAACTTATTTACTGTATACACACTTAGTATTGGTAAGAAACTAATGCTAATAAATAAAGTTGACGCCAATTAGCCACTATTATTGGATAGCGTTAAATGTATGTTCAACTCTTAACATCATTTGCCTTAATTTGTCAGTAACAACTTTTGAACTCTAAAACTAAGTCTAACTTATCACTAACTTTTAAATTAATTTTTAATTAAAGTAATTTAGGATCGGTCAACTCGATCTCAGTTTGATGGATGCTAATGACAATAATTTTAAAGGAAATATTTATAAAATGTCTTCATCTTTATAAAAATAAAATATAAATGAAATAATAGAAAAAAAATTATAGTGGAGGAAAGAAATGAATATGAATGAAATACATTAGTGCTGATGAAGAAAATGTATATGAATGAAGAAAATAAATATAGATAAAAAATAAGTTTGAATTAAGAAGACGAATATGAATGAATTTATGTAAAAAGTGAGAGAAAGAAATGAATATGTAAAAAATTATTATCTTTAAATCTAGACTTTTAAATTAAAAGTAATATATAATTCTTATTTATTTATTGTCATAAAGATGTACTGATTTATAAAAGAGAAGATGAATTCTTATGGAATTTGTTTTTTTTCTCAATACAAGTAAAAACCGTAAATCAAATGAAGAAGAAAAGACATAAATGAGTGTATTGGTTTGGATAAGTATACCATGGAACTAACAATTATGATAGAGTTAACCAAAAATCTACA